>OGPY01000653.1_pt1 | contig 31283 bp, 25 predicted proteins | sample 1553121 | NCBI WGS metagenome assembly OGPY01 (sample SAMEA2580004, study PRJEB22360) | human gut metagenome
ATTTATAAGGTGAATTTCTCCCATCGACTGCTAAAAGTATTACTATATTGGAGGGGGAAGTCTGAGTGAATACCCTCGTAGAGGTTCTCGAATGTCGCTTGAAAAAAATTAAAACAGTTTCTAAATATTTCGTATTGGATTATTTCTTAAAAAAGTTGTAAATTGCAGCGAATTTTAAATTTCAGGTTATGAAAAGATAGTTGGTCACCGGTGCGGCCGGATTTATTGGGGCGAACTTTTTGAAATATTTGTTGAAAAAGTACGAAGAAGATATATATGTGGTCGTTTTAGACAAACTTACGTATGCCGGGAATCTGGGTACTATTAAAGACGAAATAGCCGATTCGAGAGTGCGGTTCGTGAAGGGGGACATACGCAATGCTGAATTGGTAGCGAACATTTTTGCCGAAACCGATATAGATTATGTGGTCAATTTTGCGGCCGAATCGCACGTAGACCGCAGTATAGCCAATCCGCAGCTCTTCTTGGAAACGAATATATTGGGCACGCAGAATATGCTCGATTGCGCCCGCAAGGCTTGGTATAAGGGAAAAGATTCCGAAGGGAAGCCTCTCTATGCCGAGGGAAAGAAATTCTTGCAAGTATCGACCGACGAGGTCTACGGCTCGTTGTCTAAGGATTATATCGACCCGCAGCCGTTGGAAATTACCGATGCCGATGTGCGCAAAGTGGTGACCGGACGTACCGACCTGCATACTTATGGCAAGCGGTTCTTTACGGAGACGACACCGCTCGATCCCCGTTCTCCTTATTCGGCTTCGAAGACGAGTGCCGATATGTTCGTGAGGGCTTACCACGAAACCTACGGCATGCCGGTGAATATTACCCGGTGTTCCAACAATTACGGTCCCTATCATTTCCCGGAAAAATTGATACCTCTGATTATCAAGAATATATTGGCCGGTCAGAAACTCCCGGTCTATGGTAAGGGCGACAATGTGCGCGACTGGCTCTATGTGGAAGACCACGCTAAGGCTATCGATGCCGTATTGGAACGCGGCCGTATCGGCGAAGTCTATAATGTGGGCGGATTCAACGAAGAACAGAATATCAATATCGTGAAGCTCATCATCGATATTATTGCCCGTATCATGCGGGAAGAACCGGAATATCGTAGGGTATTGAAGACCGATGTGAAGAATATTAACGAGGATTTGATTACTTTCGTGGGCGACCGTCCGGGGCACGACATGCGTTATGCCATCGATCCGTCGAAGATTGCCCGTGAATTGGGCTGGTATCCCGAGACCCCCTTTACCGTGGGGATAGAGAAAACTGTACGTTGGTATCTCGATCATCAAGATTGGGTGGACGAAGTAGTCAGCGGCGATTATCAGAAATATTACGAACAAATGTACGGCAATCGTTGATTGCCCTAATAAGATACGAACGATGAAAGGCATAGTATTGGCCGGAGGCTCCGGCACGAGATTGTATCCCATCACTCGGGGAGTATCGAAGCAGATGCTTCCGGTGTATGACAAACCTATGATTTATTACCCCATATCGGTATTGATGTTGTCTGGTATTCGTGAGATACTTATTATCAGCACTCCTACCGATTTGCCCGGATTCAAGAGATTGTTGGGAGACGGCGGACAGTTCGGCGTGCGTTTCGAGTATGCCGAGCAGCCATCGCCCGATGGACTGGCGCAGGCGTTTATCATCGGGGAGAAGTTTGTGGGGAACGACACCGTGTGCTTGGTGTTGGGCGACAACATCTTTTACGGGCAGAGCTTTACCCGCATGCTGAGACAGGCCGTTGCCGATGCCGATAAAGGAATGGCGACGGTGTTCGGTTACCGGGTGGGCGATCCCGAACGTTACGGTGTAGTCGAGTTCGACGAAAGCGGACGGGCGATCAGTATCGAGGAGAAACCGGTAAAGCCTCGTTCTAACTATGCCGTGGTCGGTCTTTATTTTTACCCTAATCGGGTCGTGGAGGTTGCCAAGCAGGTGAAACCATCGGCACGGGGAGAATTGGAAATAACCTCGGTGAATCAGGTCTTTCTCCAATCGCAGGCTCTTGGCGTACAGTTGATGGGACGAGGTTTCGCTTGGCTCGATACCGGTACGCATGAATCGCTGTACGAGGCATCGAACTTTATCGAGACCATCGAACACCGACAAGGACTGAAAGTGGCCTCTTTGGAAGAAATCGCTTATCGCATGGGGTGGATCGACAAGGAACATTTGCTCGGACTCGCCGAGCCGATGAAGAAAAACCAGTATGGGCAATATTTGATAAGACTGGCGAACGATGAGCTTTGACCGGGTGAGATGGATCGAGTTGCCCAAAGTGGCAGACAAGCGGGGAAACCTGTCGTTCATCGAGAGTGCACGGCATATTCCGTTCGAGATAGCGCGTACTTACTGGCTGTACGATGTGCCGGGTGACGAGCATCGCAACGGCCACGCTTTCAAAGAACAGGAGGAGTTTATCGTGGCCTTGTCGGGCAGCTTCGATATCGTGTTGAATGACGGCACGGAGACTCGGCGCTATCACATGGCACGTTCGTATTACGGCTTGTATGTGCCCCGCATGATGTGGCGTGAGCTGGATAACTTCTCGACCAATTCGCTGGCGTTGGTATTGTCGTCGACCTTGTACGATGCCGGCGATTATATAGAAGATTTTGAAGAGTACCGCACTTTATTGAAAGGAAGGAATGATGAGTAAAAGAGCTTCGGTGGACGATTGCCGACTGATACGATTGCCCAAGCACGAGCGAGAGAATGGAAACATCACTGTGGTGGAGAATGACATCGACCTGCCGTTTGCCGTGAAACGGGTGTACTATCTGTATGATGTGCCGGGCGGAGAGGAACGGGGCGGTCATTCACACAAGCAACTTTACCAGTTGTTGGTGGCGGCCGGTGGATCGTTCGATGTAATTCTCGACGACGGCATCTCCACCCGTACGGTGACTTTGAACCGACCCTCCTACGGGCTGCTTATCGTGCCGGGTATCTGGCGGGTACTCAATAATTTCTCGTCGGGGTCGGTCTGTTTGGTGCTGACTTCCGATTATTACGAAGAGTCGGATTATATTCGCGATTATCAAGAGTTTAAAGAAATTAGCCGATAGATGAAATATCCCCAATTATCCCTACGAGAAACCAATGCTCCTTATATGGAGGAGATGAAGACCGCCGCCGCCGAAGTTATCGAGGGCGGGTGGTATATCCGGGGGAAGTACGTGTCCCGGTTGGAAGAGCAATTATGTGCATATCTGGGTTGTCGCTATGCGGTAGCTACGGGAAACGGGTTGGATGCCTTGCGTTTAATGTTACGTGCATACATCGAGATGGGTGTCATGCAGCCGGGCGACGAGGTGATCGTGCCCTCGAATACCTATGTGGCTTCGGTTCTCGCCATTACCGACAATGGGCTCGTACCTGTGTTCGTCGAGCCGTCGATACACACATACAATCTCGATACTTCTTTGGTGGAGCGGGCTGTAACCGCTCGCACGCGGGCGATTATGGTCGTCCATCTGTACGGTCGGGTTTGTTGGGACGAATGTCTGAAAGACGTAGCTGCCCGTTACGGGTTGAAAATTGTAGAGGATAACGCTCAGGCTTTCGGTGCGGTTTCGCCGGTGGCGGGATTGCAGGGCTCGTTTCATACCGGAGCTTTGGGCAATGCCGCCGGATTGAGTTTCTATCCGACCAAAAATTTGGGCGCATTGGGTGATGCGGGAGCAGTGACGACCGATGACGGGGAACTGGCCGAAGTGGTTCGAGCATTGGGTAATTACGGCTCGGCAGAGCGGTATGTGAATCTTTATAAGGGGGTGAACAGCCGCATGGACGATTTGCAAGCTGCATTCTTGTCGGTGAAATTGAAATATCTCGATGAGGATAATCGCCGTAGAGTCGCTGTCGCAAAGGCATATTCCGAACATATACATGGCAAGGAAATCGTACTTCCCGAACCGGGAGGTGAAGGGGAACACATTTGGCATCAGTATGTCGTACGATGTTCCGAGCGGGATCGGCTGAAAAACTATTTGGAATCGGAAGGGGTGGGCACTCTCATTCATTATCCCATACCTCCACACAAACAACAGTGTTATCGAGAATACAATCGATTGCCTCTGCCTATTGCCGAACAGCTTGCCGATGAGATATTGAGTCTGCCGATGTCGGCTTATCTAAACGAATCCGATGTGCTTGAAATTGCAAGGATCATCAACCGATTCGATATGTAATAGCGCGCAGGGGGAGTGTATAATTCCCCAACATCTTTATTCTACTATTGTTTTAAGCTCCTCGCCCTACGGGCACTCCCCTTATATTCCCTAACGGAAACACCCCGTAATGCTATGGGACACGGCGGGGGGAGAGGATTGAAAGTGGCGTTTCAGTTTCGGCATAAGGATAACATTGTGCACTTCTCTCTTGTGCTGTGAAAGCAATAGGGGAGACACCGAAGAAATGAAAGTTTCAGAGGAGAGGGGGTGAAAAAGGTTTCATAATAATTTCTGATTGAGAGATTAACCCCTCCGTCACTGTGTGCCACCTCCCCTATATTTTTGCGTTGCAAAAACACAGAGGAGGAGGTTTAACGCCCTTCTGTTACATCGTTTTAACAAATGAGATAATTGTATTTACCCTTCTCCCCAGCCGTGTCACGTAGTGACGGAGGGGGTGAAAATAGCCTCTCATCAGTCGGTTTATATCGGACATTTAACCCCTCTGCTCTGCAAAACAATATAGGGAGGGTGAGGCACTAATCCGTTTCTTTTGCTGCGGATATTGTTCTCCCTCCCCCTACTATATTATTTCTGTCGCACGTTACAAATTTGTGCAGGAGAGAAAATTTCTTTGTGGACTATTTCAACGCTTTTATAGCGGCTTCATAGTCGGGTTCTTGTGTGATTTCGGGGACAAGTTCGGCGTGAATGACTTTTCCATTTTCGTCAATGACCACGACTGCACGGGCCAATAGTCCGGCTAACGGGCCGTCTACCATTTCCACGCCGTAATCTTTTGAAAATTCGGGCGAACGGAATGCCGATGCGGCAATTAAGTTTTTAATGCCTTCGGTCGTGCAAAAGCGTGATTGGGCGAAAGGTAGATCTTTGGAGACGGCCACGACGGTCGTATTGTCCAGAGATGCTGCCAGTTCATTGAATTTACGCACCGAAGTAGCACAGACCGAAGTGTCGAGACTTGGAAAGATGTTCAGTACAATGCGACGTCCTTTGAGGTCGTGACAATAAAGTTCCGTCAAGTCGGATCGAGTAAGTGTGAAGCAGGGAGCTTGGCTTCCTACTTTCGGCAATTTACCGTAAGTATGTACGGGTGTGCCTTTGAAAGTGATTTTTTCCATTGCTGTTAATTTATAGATGAAACTATTTGTTTTTCTGCGCTTGTATGGGCCGGTCGTGTAGTATTTGCCTGACGGCGAGTTCGAGTTCTTCGGCCAGTAGCGGGGAATATCCTATTTTTACGAATCGTATCGTGCCTTCGGGGTCGAGCAGGAAGAGGGTGGGGTAGCCTGTCACGCCATACTCGCTGGCTGTTTTTCCGGTATATTCCAGTATGATGGCTCCCGAACGGTTTTCTATGTTCTCGGGTTGTTTCTCTATGTAGAGTATAACCGGCGTCAGATTTTCTTTCAAGGATACGGATTCGGCTATTTGTAGGGCTTGTTTGCAAAATTCGCCTCGTTCGTCGAGGAATAAGAGCAGGCAGTTTTGTCCTTTCAACTGATCGGAAGAAAACCGATGTTCACCCCATTTGTGGGAAAACTCCGGACTTTTTTGTCCTATCCGGTCGGAGGCTGCATAAGTGCCTTCGCGGAATCGGAGGAATATTTCTCCGTAATTTTCCAGCAGGTTGGTCTCACCGAAATAGTCGGAGGGGAATTTCGTATCCGTATCGTTTCCCGAATATTTTACAGTAACGGTTTGCGAACCTAAATGACCCGGATTATTTTCGGTTTCCCGATATAGGGGCATCCTGTCGTGGGTGTCGAATGTATAGAGTATGGTTCGGGACAATTCGCCCTTTACGGAGTCATTCACGAGTATGGCGTCGCACAGACGGTCCTGCACGAGTGTGTCGGGGAAAAATTGTACGAGACAATCTTTTTTCCCGACGAATGATTTTAATTGTCGGGATATTTCAGCCGGGAAAAGTTCGGTGAACAGTCCCGAACGGTGTGCTCCCGGATTGTTACCTCTATGTGCGAACGGTTCTGTGTCTTCGCGGTAATGATATTCTCGTAGCCGATCACGGTCGAACCGGAAGTAATCGCCGTTGTCGTAAGCCATAAAATTGGCATACGGGCATGTATCGTTCTCGGCTTTGTAATCGATTAAGTATGAATATCCGCAAAGTGTGTCGATTGGATTTTTTCGATAGGAGAGTTCTGCCCGATAGTTTATTTCCGAATCGGTGAGTGGTAATGTCACTGTATATGTGAACTCGGTCCGGTAGTTTTGAATGGAATCGAGTTTATGCCATATTTTGTCCGGGGATTGTCGAGCCGAACCGGGGAGGAGACCCATGAATAATATTCCAAAGAGGAGAACGAAAAGACGGTGTGGCATATTTTTATACTATTATATCTTATTGCAAGATAACAATTATTTCTCGCATTTTGTTCTCGGTCTTTACATTTTTTTCAAGGTTGAGAATCCTCTAATTGCGGGTGAGCCGGATTGTTTTTCTCTTTATTTTCTTTTTGTTTCAGATAACGGGCATAACCGGCTCTTAAAAAGTCGTCTATGTCGGTGGGCAACACATCGGCTTCGGGAGGGTATGTCTCGTCGCTGTCCTCCAACAGGTCGAAAAGGTTACTCGGATTGTCGGGCATATAATCCGTTTCTTCGCTTCCGGTATTTTCATCGGTTACCGGTATTTCGTCGATATGCTCTTTTCGCTTTCCCGATTTCTTTTTAACGGGTTTTGTTTCATACTTTTTGGCGTAGCGTTCGAGTGTGTTGATATACCCCATCAATGTTTTCACTTCGTTGGGTTGTGTCATTACATTTAATGTGAGCAGTAACTCGTAGTATCGTAACAGGATTCGATACCGGAGTGTTTCTATTTTCAACCGTTGTTCTTTCAAAATTTGTTCTTGTGTTTCCATACTTCTGTTTTTTTAGGCAAATGTATGGTCTTGCCATCTTTGATTTATGGCATGATTGAACTTTCTTCGGAGGGTTTGTTCTTGGAATTTGTGTGCCTTTTGTTTTAACACCCTCGTCCTTCGGGCACTCCCCCTATATTCCCTAACGGAAACACCCCGTAATGCTACGGGACACGGCAGGGGGAGAGGGTTGAAAGTGGCGTTTCAGTTTCGGTATAAGGATAGCATTGTGTACTTCTCCCTTGTGCTGTGAAGGCAGTATAGGAGAGGGGTTGGGAAAGAATACAAAAGTTTTGTTTGTGGGGTTTAACCCCTTCGTCATTCCGTGCCACCTCCCCTATATTTTTGCGTTGCAAAAACACCCCGTAATACTACGGGACACAGCAGGGAGGAGGGTAAATAACCCTCTATTCATTGCAGAGAAGTGCACCTATATCGCATTACGACAACCCGTAAGGTTTACGGGACACGGCAGGGAGGAGTTTAAGAGTACCCCTCTGTTATTATACCGATAGCCATTTGCCGGTCTCTTCGGGGGTGAAGCCTCTTTGGTGGGCATAGTGTTCGCGCTGGGTTTCGTCGATGTGCCCGATGTGGAAGTAGCGGGCATCGGGGTGTGCGATGTAGAGTCCGGCGACAGAGGCATTGGGCATCATGGCGCCGTTTTCGGTGAGGGTTATTCCGATACGCGAGAAGTCTAACGCTCTGTCCCAATCGAAGAAAAGGGAGTGGTCGGGCAGGGAGGGATAGCCTACTGCCGGACGTATACCCCTATACCGACCGGAGAGGAGGGACTGCAAGTCGAGATCGGGTTCATCGGGGGCGTAACCCCAAAATTCTCGGCGTATTTGCCGGTGCAGCCATTCTGCGGCGGCCTCGGCAAGACGGTCGGCGAGGGATTGGAGCAGGAGGGCGGTATAGTCGTCTCCGTCCCGACGTAAGAGCTCTATGCGCCGTTGTATCTCGTTTCCGGCGGTGATGGCGAATAGTCCGGCATAATCGGGTTTCCCGTCGTTGGCGGGGCGAATGAAATCGCTTAAAGAATAGTAGCTGGCATTGGCTTCGGATTTACGCACTTGTTGCCGCAGGCAGGGTATGTCGAAATCGCCGTCGGGTAGCCGCAGTCGTATGATATTGTCGTAAGAGGCGGCTTCGGCAAGTAGATAGCAGGCTTGTGGAGAGGTGTTGTTTTCTGCTTCGAGGGTGTCGAGCAGACGATTCGCCTCTTTGTAGAGCTGCATGGCTTCGGCGGCTTTGGCTCTCTCGGCCGATGGGAAAGAGGCGAGCCAGACGGCTTTGCAGTGGTCGCACCCTTGCATGTCGGCTATGGAGGCATAGCCTGCGCCTATTTTCCATACGGAGAAGAATGCCCGCCAGTTGATGAAAGGTCGTATGTCGCCGACAGTGACGGGGACGGTGTGCAATCCCATTTGTCGAGGCCGGGGGGCGGTATATGTGTCCCAATCTATGCAGGGGGCGTATCTTTCGGCTTCGGATAGGGTGACTAAATCGACCGGTTTCAAGGAGTTGCGCAGTGCTTCTTGTTCGGTGCGTATGCTGCGGATAAACTCCTCACGAGTTTGGGGATTGAGCAGTTGTGCGGCGATGAGCGGATTTTGCGATGCGTCGCCGGCATGTATGACCGCACCGCTATAACACGGGGCGATTTTGACGGCCGTGTGGAGTTTCGAGGTGGTAGCTCCGCCTATGATGACCGGTGTGTGCAGTCTTGCTTTTTCCATTTCGGAAACGACGTGGCACATCTCTTCGAGGGAGGGGGTGATGAGTCCGCTCAACCCTATGAAATCGGCTTGTTCGGCAATGGCTCGCTCCACGATTTTTTCAGCCGGAACCATCACGCCGAGGTCGATTACCTCGAAGTTGTTGCAGGCGAGAATGACGGCGACGATGTTTTTCCCGATGTCGTGCACATCGCCCTTGACTGTGGCTACAATGAATTTTCCCCGTTTGGAGGTTTCTCCATTGCGGGTATTTTCCTGCTCGATGAGTGGTTGCAATATACCCACTGCCTGTTTCATGGTGCGGGCGCTCTTGACGACTTGGGGAAGGAACATTTTCCCGTCGCCGAAAAGTTGTCCCACCCGGTTCATGCCGTCCATGAGGGGTTGCTCGATGACAGCGAGTGCCGAGCCGTATTGACGGACGGCCTCTGCGAGGTCGGTTTCGAGGTGTGTCGATATGCCTTTGACGAGAGCTTGTTTCAGTCGGTCGGCGACAGGTTGCCGATGACGGTCTTCGTCGATATTGTTTTCTTTTTTGACTGCTTCGCCCCGATGTTTCTCGGCGAAGTCGATGAGACGTTCGGTCGCATCCGGCCGACGGTTCAATACGACATCTTCGATGAGCGCAAGAGTTTCGGTCGGTAGATCGTCGTAGGTAATCGATGTGGCGGGATTGACAATCGCCATGTCGAGCCCGTTGCGGATAGCATGATAAAGAAAGACGGCGTGCATGGCTTCGCGTATGAAATTGTTGCCTCGGAACGAAAAGGAGAGGTTGCTCACGCCTCCGCTCACTTTCGCTCCCGGCAGGTTTTCGTGTATCCAAGCCGTAGCCCGAATGAAGTCTACCGCATAGTTGTCGTGGCTGTCGATTCCGGTAGCTATCGCCAACACGTTGGGATCGAATATAATGTCGCAAGGCGCTAATCCTGCTTCTTCGATGAGGAGTTTGTAAGCCCGGGCGCAGACTTCGATTTTCCGTTCATAGGTATCGGCTTGGCCTTTTTCGTCGAAAGCCATGACGACTACCGCCGCTCCTAACCGTTTGATTTCACGGGCATGCGCGAGGAATGTTTCTTCTCCTTCTTTCAGGCTGATGGAGTTGACGATGGCTTTCCCTTGCAGACATTTCAAGCCGGCGGAGATAACCTCCCATTCGGAAGAGTCTATCATTACAGGAACCCGATAAATGTCGGGCTCGGAGACGATGAGATTCAAGAAGTCTACCATCTCTTTGCGGGCATCGAGCATGGCATCGTCCATGTTGATGTCGATGATTTGCGCGCCGGCCTCGACCTGTTTGCGGGCGATGTCGAGAGCTTCGGTGTAGTTCTTTTCGTGAATGAGCCTCAGGAATTTGCGGGAACCTGCCACGTTGCAGCGTTCGCCTATGTTGACGAAATTGTTTTCGGGACAGACAACGAGATCTTCGAGCCCGCAGATGTGCAGACGGTTGTCTTTCGCGATGGGACGGCGGGGCGAGGCGTTTTGTGTGATTTCCCGATAGCGGGCTATGTGCTCGGGTGTCGTTCCGCAACAACCACCCACGATATTTACCAGTCCCTCGTCGATAAATTCTTTTATTTGTGCAGCCATCGATGCGGGCGTTTCGTCATATTCGCCCAACCGATTGGGCAGTCCGGCATTGGGGTAAGCACTGATGTAATAGGGGGAGAGCGATGCCAACCGATGTAGATAGGGTTTCATTTCTCTTGCTCCGAACGAACAGTTCAAACCTACCGAGAGAATTTCGGCATGGGAGACTGCCGTAAGAAAGGCTTCGAGTGTTTGTCCCGATAGCGTTCGCCCGCTCTCGGTGACTGTTACCGAGAGCATGACAGGAATCTCTCGTCCTGTCGCTTTCATAGATTCCTGTGCAGCGAAAAGGGCGGCTTTGGAATTGAGCGTGTCGAAAATGGTTTCGATGAGCAGAAGGTCCACGCCACCTTCTATCAAGGCTGTGATTTGCTCCCGATAGGCTGTCGCGAGTGTGTCGAAGTCGAGATTTCGCAAAGCGGGATTCTCCATATCGGGGGACATGGAACAGCTTTTGTTCGTGGGGCCTATCGAACCGGCCACGAATCGGGGTTTATCGGGTGTCGAATAGTCGTCGGCAGCCTTCCGGGCTATGCGGGTGGCTGCCCGGTTTATTTCCTTTACCTGACTTTCCAAACGGTAGTCTGCCATCGATATGGCGTTGGCATTGAAACTATTCGTCTCGATGATGTCGGCTCCGGCTTCGAGGTAGGCACGGTGTATCTCGTCGATGAGGTGTGGTGCGGTGAGACAGAGCAAATCGTTGTTCCCTTTTAATTCCACTGCCGAATCGGGAAACAACGAACCTCTGAAATCTTGCTCGTTCAGTCCGTAACGTTGTATCATCGTTCCCATAGCTCCGTCGAGAATGAGAATGCGTTGGTCGAGTAGTTGTTTCAATGTCTGCATATATCTCGGTCTATGATTGTCATATAACGAAAGATAAGAATCGGATAAAATGAATATGTTCGTTTTTTTTGCCGAATCGTAGTCAGCTTTTCGCATTTGCCGAAGATACGGAAAGCAGGGAACAGCGATAAACAAAAATCTCTTTTCCGACTTGGCTATACCGAACCGTGTCCTATCTTCGCAGTTACAAATATAGGGATAATTGTTGTTTTGTCTACCGAAATATTTGTTGTTTGAAATGGGGTATGCAGTGGATTATTCTATTTTTGACCTTATTTTGTAGAGGAAATATTTGAATTTTCTTTTGTATTTAGATATAATGTTTGTGGTCTGCTGATTCGTGTCACAGAAGGCAAAGGGTGTACGCTGGTGTACCGGACGTATATTTGTTCGAAAGAAAATCGAGGCGAGGAGAGGCCGGTCGTCTGTCGTTCGATAAAATGATAGCTCCCTGTTATTTCTGGTCGGATTTCTTTCCAGACGATACTTTATCGGGATTTTTGTTGATGAAGTCTTTCCAACTGTTGTAGCTTTTGTCGAGATGAGGCCGGTTGGTCTGGTAGAAATGGCAGAGAGCGGCGGCCAATCCGTCGGTGGCATCGAGAAGGGGAGGCATATTTTCATCGGGGATATGCAGAATGCGCTGTAACATGGCGGCGACTTGTTCTTTCGATGCGCTTCCGTTTCCGGTAATCGACATTTTGATTTTTAGCGGGGCGTATTCGGTAATGGGAATGTCGCGGGAGAGCGCGGCTGCCATAGCGACTCCTTGCGCTCGTCCGAGTTTCAGCATGGATTGCACGTTCTTTCCGAAGAATGGAGCTTCGATAGCCATCTCGTCTGGAAGATATTGTTCGATGAGGCCTAAGACACGCTCGAAAATGCGACGTAATCGCAGATAGTGACTTTCGAATTTGTTTAATTGAATCACGCCCAGAGTCATCAGTTCGGGGGTGTTACCGACGATACGCAGGACTCCGTAGCCCATGACGTTGGTCCCGGGGTCGATGCCGATAATAATTCTATCGTTTGTCGTGTTCATTTATAAGTCGATTACTTCCAATAGGGTACTGAATCCCAGCACTTGCTTGCCGAATTTTTTTTGCATATCGCAGAGTAGTGTTTCTCCGCACTCTTCGTGCCAACGTTCGAGCGTATCGGTATCGGGCGATTTGAATTGCAGGGAAAGACTTATGCCTTCTTCCTCATTCTCAGCGAAAATACGGGTCAGTTGCGGTTCTTGTAAACCTCCGTGTTCCAGTACAGCCGGGATATAGAAATTTTTTAACCAGCTTATAAATTCATCTTTCCGAGAGTGATCGGCGTGGTATGTGGTGTTGAATATAATCATAGTGATATGGGGTTATCTTGTTGTTCGGAGAACCATATTATTCTTTTGACAAAGGTAAAAAAAATGGGGGCAGGAGCCAAATTTATTTGGCTCCTGCCGAATGCCTGTTGCCTCGGTCTATCGTGAAGATAAAAAAAACTTCTCAATATTTTGTACAGTCGTAAAAATAGTTTTATCTTTGCACCGCATTAAGGGGGTATTAGCTCATCTGGCTAGAGCGCGACACTGGCAGTGTCGAGGTGAGCGGTTCGAGTCCGCTATACTCCACCAACGGCAGATTTGGAAGCGATTCCGAGTCTGCTTTTCTTTTATCCTCCCCGCAACTCTCTGTAAACCTGCGAAATATTTCAAGTGCAGGGTTGACAGAATCGGTTCGATAATCCTCAGAATCTTTGTCGTAGAAAATTCCGTCAGGGTACACGAGATTCTGTATTTTCTGCCGCTCCCTAAAATTACCGTTGCGCCATAAATCACCTAATTTTGAGGTGGTTGCAATTACCTTGTTGATGAATTTTTGTTGGTTCGATAGATTTTCAGAGGCTTCATCAAGCAATGCTTTGTTTTCGGCCTCTTGACCTCTTAGTTTATTGATTGTGGCATTGTAAACATCTTCAGATATATCGCCCACTCCAAATCTAATCTGAGCTTTCTCTATTAGATTACCTATTTCAACTTTCCGTTTCAGTAAACGCGATTTCGACTCTGCCTTAAAAGTATTGTACTCGGCAAACACCTTTTCCAATACCTTACAAAGGATTGGGGAAAATTCTCTGGGAATCCTGAATTTATCAAGCATTTCGGCATAATCGGTATGTAGCTGAATTGCACTTGCATTTACGCCACATCCCTTAGTGTTGCACTTATAGTAATAATATTCATGTTCCTCTCCTTTTTTATTGCGCTTAATGCGTGAATAGCCCGTGAGATAATTCCCACACTTTGAGCAACGCACATGACGTTTAAGAGGTGTCGATTCGGTTATTTCCGCAACTTCATAACCACATCGAGTGATACCATTGGCCTTATTCCAAGTAGCTTCATCAATTAGGATTTCTTGCTTATCATTGAAAGGGATTTCTTCTCCTTCGTCTAATAACGGGCTTGTGATATAACCACAATACAATCTATTATGGAGAATGTCATTTAGCGTTTTGCGGTTCACTACAAGCCCCAAATCTTTTAATCTTTCTACAATTTCAACATCACCGATATGCTCATTGGCTTTCCAAATGAAAGCGTTTCGCAATATCTCCCCTTTATCATTTACAGTCAATATATGGTCTTTTCCTTCCATGTGTTTATCATACCCTAATGGTGGACGGCTATACCATTGTCCCTTTCTTAAACATTCAGTCATGCCAGCAACACACTTGTCTCGGCGCAGACTATTTTCAAACTGCGAAAATAGGAAGAAAATATTCTCCATAAATTCGCCAGCAGCACTGTCGGGATCGGTTTTCTGTGTTGCGCTAATTACATAAATGCCCTTGGATTTTAAGAAAGCCTTTGTTACTATTGCCTCATTACCAGCACGGCTGAAGCGGTCAAACGAATGGACAAGAATCATATTGATTTCCCTATCCTTTGCGACTTCTTGTATCATCTTCTTATATCCATCACCCTCTGTCTTTGCGCTTTCGTATTTGCCACCGAATGCCTTTTTGATTATGATATTGTTTTTCGCGGCATATTCTCGACAAATCTTATCTTGAAATTCAAGACCGCAACCATGTTTTTCTTGGTCAACAGATGAAACTCGAGTCCATAATGCCGCAACCTTTCGCTCTAACTTGCTATATTCTATTACTTTTCCCTTTTTATGTTTTTTCTTTGCCACGGTTTTATTTGTTTTCTGATGAATAAATCATTGTACCAATCACATAAAAGAACTCCAAAATAGTCTGTTGGTCGTTCTTGTCGATGTTCATTCCGTTAAACAGTTTTCCATACTCGTTCAATTCTATATCTGTGAACATTCGTTTTGATATATCTTCCACTCAACGGTGGTTATTTGCTTTTAAGCCTCCTATGCGTTATGTCGGGCGCATAGGTCTTCTGGGCGGCGGGATATGCTTAGAACCCCTAACTTCTGATATTTACATTCTACATATCTATTTGATATTTAAGAGTTAATAATATTCATTCCAAACATACTCCTACGATTTCAAGGCGCAAAATTGGGATCAGCCAATTTTTGTTAATGCGTATAATTTTCTGAGCGTATTTACTGAGGTGTGGGTAATTTTTGAGATATTGCGAAGAGAGTAACCCTTTTTCAACAATTTGATTTCCTCTGCATATTCTAATATCATTTGTTCATTCGTTTTACGGTAGCCATACTTACGACCTACAGCACCTCCGTGATTGCGATAATTATTATAACCGCTTTCCATACGACTGCGGATGAGGCTTCTTTCCATACCGTTGAACTGAGCCAAGATGCCAAGAACAAGAGTAGCTATCGGATTGATTTTGCCATTCGGGAGGAGGGTTTCAAGTCCATTCTGATGAATATAGAGGCTGATTTTCTTCTCATTGAAAATCTCAATAATCGAAAGGAAATCAACAGCACGGCGGCTCAGTCGGCTGCACTCATAGATAAGAACCTTATCGACCTTATTAACTTCGATATAGTTCAGTAATTCTGTCATTGCTTGACGTTCTTCTACTTTCTTTGCGCCACTTATCTTTTCGGAGAAGGTTTTGACTACATCGTAGCCCATACGGTCTGCATACTGTTTCAATTCCGCGAGTTGACGGTCATAATCCTGCCCTGCTGTTGATACTCGCGCATATATGATTGCTTTCGTCTTTTCCATATTAAATTTATTTTATTTGACTTATGTTATCAGTTTCAGCACCACAAAATTACAGCACATATCATTTGAATCAAAATAATCTTAGCTAGAAAAGGTTAAGCGAAACAGATATAAATGATATCTAAAGTTAATTTCGTATCTTTGCACCAAAATATGAAGTCATGAGTAAGATATTAGCCAATAGAGTCAAAGAGATTTGCAATGAAAAAGGTTTGCAAATGAAAGATTTAGCAGCTATTATGAACGTTAAACCCGAATCATTGAGCCGTACATTGAATGGGAATCCTCAGCTGTCAAGCCTTGAGAATATCGCTAAAGCATTGAATGTAGGGGTAGCCGATTTGTTTGCTGATAAGAGCGAAAACTATGTCATATCGTCTTCGACTACCCCCAATTCTTTATACTCTATTATCGTATACAAGAATAAAACTTATATTGCTGACAATCTCAATGACCTATTAAACCAAGTTAGAATGGTTTGCGGTGAGTAATTAAGCTGCTTTATTAAACGGTTTTACTTCTTCTTTAACTTTTGAAGAGGTAGCGAGATACGTCTCTATATCTTCACGAGAAACAGTTTCAAGCAGCGGATTCTGTTTTGCGGCTTCGATTTCCTCTTCCACACCAATCACATTCTCTATACGCCAAGTGTCGTAATCGGCATTGATGATAGATTTGATTTGGGCAATCACATCCCCATCCGCATAATTAGCCCTTTCAATTTGGGAGATTGAGGTGATTTTACTCAGTTTCAGAAAAGTCTTCTCTTCCTCTCCGCTCTTCTTCAAATCGTTGATAGCGTCAATCATATATCGTTTGTTGAGGAATGATTTTGAGAATCCAAGAGTTTGAAGAGCAAGATATAGTTTCATTGCCTTGGCTGCATCAATACCGTTTATCGGCTCACCATTTACAAGACTCTGAAGAGATTTGTTGTTAATCACCTTCGTGTTGCCGCTCAGCCAGCGACTGATGGTGCTTATACTCATTTTATCCTCCGTCAAACGATTGATAACTCGCAATTCAAACGAGTCCTCATTACGCTGATATGCGTTGACAATAAAGTCTTTATTAGACCATTTCTTGCCCGTGTTGTTGAGCATAATAACGTAGTTGTCAATGCCGCCATATCGCTCTACATACTTGCGGTCAACTACTTTCAACGGAATCTCGGTTGAGGCTAAGGTTGGAACGTCTTTTTGCTTCTTTTCGTCCTTTAAGGCCTCATTCTCGGCTTTAACCTTCTGAATCTTGGCGACAATCTCATTGAGGCATGTCAGTCTGTGCTGACCGTCAATAACTACATACACCCCTGCTGATTCACCCTCTCCAAACTTGAAGCCGATACTGTCATTTAGTTGGCCGTCATACTCACCAATCGGCATGACGATAAGGTCTTGCGCAATACCATACTTCTGAATCTCTTGGCGAAGATTGCTGTTTGTCACTACGTCACGGTTAGTTACCATGAACTTAAATTCTACACTCTGACTTTCAAAGTCAATTACAAAATTTTTCATATTAATCAAGTTGTTAAATTATTGAATATTATTATATCTGTTTCAGAATTTGTGTGAGGAGATAGGGTTGTATCACCATATCGGGATGGTCGGAGATGGATACTTCTGGGATGGCGCGTTGAAGATAATGAATATAAATCTGTTTCAAGCGTTGATGCATTTGGAGTACAGCCTGACTGCGCTCTTCTTCGGATGCAAACTGACGATGATTGAAGCGGTCATACTCCATAGCCTCTAACTCGTTATAGGTTCTCAGCACTGCTTTATAGCAATGATAAAAGTGTTTGACACCGTGAATTATGCGACCGAGTTCTATTAACTCTTTTATCGTTGTTCTGCGCGTATAGGCATTATCTCCGAATTGATTTGTAACGTCATTATTCTCTACGAAAATTGATATGTTGTGATACGGATAGATTGTATCGACAATCATTAAATAGGGGTTTACTACCGTACAGTAAGCCTGCAATGGGGTTGCACCGTCAAAGCCCTCTATCAGAAAAGGTTGAATCATATCATTTCCAAAATTAGCTTCTCAATAACTTTAAAATCGAAATAAGAGGCATCATCACCAAAGACTTTATTAAGACCCTCACGCTCATATTCGTAGCACTGATTTTCAGCCTCCATTGCCTTCTTTCTGAGCGGGGTCAACGTCTTTTGGTATGTGACATTATCGAGGTTTCCGCTGCGAAGTTTCTTACGTAGTTCAATACGCTGTTCGTAGAAATATTCACGTGCCAGTCGTGCTATGGTTTGCAGATTAACACACTTTCGGTAATATTCCGTGGCCTCTACGCAGTGTTGCTGAAAGATGAGGTTTTGAATCTTAGCCTTATACTCCAACGATAGTTCTTTTGATTGCTTCAAGGCTTTTTTCAGATTGGCAATATGTTTGTCATATCTAACCTTTTCAAGTCTGAGATGAAGTTTGAAAAGCTGTTGCGCGTCGGTAGTGCCTTTGAGGATGTCGATGACTTCCTTCAAGTCGTAAGCCATATAGCGACCTTTGAACTCGTTATAACGATTGTTTACCTCGGCGAGTGAACCCCACACAGCTAAAAAACTACCGTTGAGTTGCGCACGATGAGTTTTACCTTTGCGGTCAACGGTGCTGCAGGCATTTCTTCCCGACAGCGGCGAACCGCTTATGAACCATATCGGATTGCCTTTTGCGTCGATGGAAGCGTCTTTGTGATAGAGCCACCACTCGATATAGACGCCAAGCGTAGGACGGCGGAAGCCGCTGGTGCCAGTATAGGCGAGACCATTCACTACATTTACGGGAGACAAGAACAATCGACTGTCGGAAAGAATCTTGTCGGCATTGGCAAGGAAGAGGTGGATGTGCTCGTAGAAGAGTTTCGCGTCAATTTTCTCTTGCTTACGTCTTTCCGCTAATTCTTTGTCGGTTACGAAATGTGGTTTCTTGCCAACTTGCAGATATTTGCCCGTGGTGTCGAGTGAAAACTCGTCGCTTACGGTCTCTTCGGGCGGAAGAGCAATGGGGTAGCAGTCGAGTTGACTGCCGTCGATAAGTGCTATTTTTGTGTTCAAGGTTGCAGTGTCTTTAAAATTTGGTTGCAATGCATTTATAATGTCTGCTTTATCAGTTTCTTTAATTGCCTCCATGGCAATCCAGATAATTTCTCTGGTCGCATACAGACCATGACGTATATCTCTGACGTAGGTCTTGAGTATTTCCATGCGTTTGGCATTATCGCCCGACAAGAACTTAGGCCAATCCGCGTCATTGAGATTCACAAGATAGGTGTGCGGGGTTATGGGATAGCGTGAGAGGGTTTGTACAATTATCTTCTGTGACATAGTAATAACTTAATGCAAGGTAAACGTGTTAACGGATAGAAAGTTGCTGATTTCGTATTGCTTTCATGCATATGTGTGGTGAGGTTAATCTTGGAAAGAGAGACGCTTGTTGTCATTATCATTCACCACCAGTCCCTCTTCGTCAATATCGCCTCCTGATTCCACCCATTCTAAATTGTCGGCGCACGCATTATAAAGATTGCCGTCTTTGAATTTCAACTGTTTGTAATTGTGAGGATTCTCAAGAAAGGTGATAGCCACAAGATAGGCTCGAAAAAAAGGTTTCATACTTCCGTCGGCCATTTTAAGCCAGACTACCATGTTTCTGATATCTACGTTCTTCATGTTAATTGTTTTTTTGTCTATAATGTTAAAATCTTTTTTATTTCTTCCTTATCGGTATCATTAATGGATATGGATTCCAAGGAAATCCAAATCAGTTCTCTTGGCGCGTATAGCTAATTGCTAATATCTCTGACGTAGGGCTTGAGTATTTCCATGCGTTTGGCATTATCGCTATAAATGAAAGTCGTCCAATCAGCGTCATGGAGATATACAAGATAGGTGTGCGGTGTTATGGGATAGCGCGAGAGGAGCTGAACAATTATCTTTCTTGACATACATATAACTTAAATGCAAGGTAAGCGAGACAACGGAGCGAGGGTTGCCGATTTCGTAATGCTCATGGGCTGATATGTGGTGAGGTTAATCTTGAAATGTGAGCTGTTTGCCGAGAATAAAGATATTCTTGGAGCGAAGCAGGTCAAGGTCAATGTCGGGTTCTATGCCTCGCTTGATGCAATCACGGCAAATCATTAGTATCTTGCCGATATTGTTTTGTCCTCTGAATATTCCGACATTGCGGATGGCGTTGGTCTCGACATTTATGAGGAAGTCGAGATTTTTCTTGGTGAGGTCTGTATGTTTCTCGGTAATACTCTGAGCAACAGCCTTGCGAGCCTCTACAAGTTCTCGATTAGAGCAACCCCAAATCTGACCGCTACCGCCTGTGTCGGTGGTCGTTTCCTCTACCAAAATCACGTCGTCGGGGATGGAGAGCAGTTTGTGCCTGAAGTCGATATTGCCTTTGCACTTCTGCCACACAACCCACAGTATCCACTGAGTGCGAAACTCGGCAAAGTCTTCTCTGACCTGCTTACGGTGCTTGCCCTTCACGAAGCGTTTAGCAGCATACGGACTCTTGGCTGCCCGCAGTTCCTCTTGGATGGAGCGATGTTCTGTTGTGTTGTTGGAAAACTCACCTGCAAGGTACAGTTCTTCCGAACTGCGCCACCTCACGCCCTCAACCTCAAACGGATAGCAGGAGGTCATGTTGCAAAGGTCGAGTTTGATGCCTTCGACAATATCGTCAACGTGCTTGAACGGCCACGCTTTGAGCTTAGAGGCATCGTAAGCCTCCATGCGGTCAAGGATGATAGAGTTGGAATTGGAAGGTTTGATAGATTTCATAAAAGCTGAGTATTAGTTGTTTATCTCTAAACCACATGCCCCTTAGGGGATACACCGTTGCCCTCAACTTCTCTAAGTCTTAATGAGGCTGGTTGTCAAAGTAAGTCAGCTGATCAGACTCCTTACCCTTCATGCAGATATAATCGAGTTTCGATTACAATGCAAAGTTATAGCGAAGATTTTGTAACGCCAAATTTCTGCCGCCCATGGTATTAAAGTTTATATTGCTTAACACAAAACTCATTCTGTTTGATGAAATACGCAATTTCTAACTATCAACTTTTGCGTTTCACGTTATTCTGACTAACTTTGCAGTCAGATATGAAGACTACTCGAATCACCAACTACGACCCAACACTATCGGTTGAAGAAAACGCAGCCAACAACAATGTTACAGCGGCTGCTATACGCTCATATATCCGAACAAATGATATAGACCGCAATGCCGAACGACAGATATACCTATATAATAAGGTCAAAAAATATGCGCGAGAACATCCCAAAGATAAAGCACCTCAGATAGCAGCCGCTATCGGTCTGACCGCCAACACCGTCAGACGGTATCTGAAAATGGCCGAAGAACCCAAACCGAAAGAAAAGAAGACAGAGGCAATCAGTAAGGCAAATCTGAAATTCATATCCTTTTCCGAAAGTCAGACCGATATTCTTAAAACGATATTGGCCATCCATCTGCCTAAGCGGAATAACTTTCAGTGTGATTTGACCGCATGGAAATTAGGATTCTATAAAAATGGACTCCCTAAACCACTGTATTGTTATGACAAATACGCCTCAATTCTCGGCAATGATGAGGTGAGAGATTTGGCCGAGTTTGAAACTGAGTGGCATGACGGCACATTTGAAAATATCGTGATAGACTTGCCGTGTTCTGTCGAAGCAGCATCGACCAAGAGCCGATTTGACGTATCTACGCATTTTTCAAGCCTTCCCGAATTACTGCAAGAGCATGAGAAGATGCTCCTACTCGCATACCGTAAAATGCAGACCGATGGAATACTCGTCTACAAGACAATGGACTTCACATTTCAGAATACACCCTACTGGTTGTCAGATGAAGTTCTCAGAATGGCAAGAGAAATAGGTTTTGAATTGGCAGATAAGTATATCTATATCGACCCCAAACACAGCAAAATCGACCGCCGCCGCACTCGATTCACCGCTTCAGTGCCAGCCCATGCTTATTTCTTTGTATTCCGCAAACTGAGGCAAGTGAATACTCAGTCATAAATCATAAAAGGCAGATTATCTTTCAGAAAATAGGGCCGCCGCTGATTTGCAGACCATATCGCCGCTTCAATCGCCATCTTACATAATAGAATCTAAGACCGTGCTGAATAAGAACATACCGACATCCAAACAAATGCTCATATATATATTGGTGTATCATCTCATGTATCAAGGTGTCTTTGAGCCTCTCCGCAGACCATCGTTTTGCGGTCACTGAAATCTGTATCAGATTGTCGGCCATTATGTATCTTCCGTATGGCCTCTTGCCAGTCAGCCATAAGAATGTAGGCATAGACAGCCGCCCACCGAAATACAACTGATTATATTCCGTGTGCAACCGTCGTAAATCCGACTTGGTAAGTGTATTCTCTTTCAATTATGAGTCGAATTAATAATCTCCTAATAGATTAAGAGTCCTCATAGATACTAACCTCATTCAAGATATTCATATACAATTTTTTCAATTGGTCTGCCTAATTTCAGAGTCTCAAATGTGATTAACCGCTCTTGTCGATCTAACGTCTTCTTGAATTTATAAATGTCATCGTCATGGGGAGTTTCATACGAAGACTCATGGTTGCTTATGCAACCACTCCATTCAATCGGAAGCTCATATTCAAATGGCATAAATGGGTATTTATATGTTCTGTTCTGATAGCGAGGGACAAGTCCCTCATAATTATCTTCAACTGCGTCGGTATTTGAATATTGATATCGTGCCCCTTGAGGATTAAATCTGAAAGGAGAGGTAGAATAATAATTGTCATTTATATAATAGTCTCCGTTGCTGTTATATTCAATATAGATTATATTCTCATTGTCAGTCTTTTGATTAACCTCTTCTAACCATTCCTCATACGAATTAATAGCCCAATATCTTTCAACGAGAGATTTATCGTCGATACCATACGGCTCTCTGCCGAATCTGACGCATTTACGAGCTATCCCATCCTCATTGAACAGAAAAACATATACGAAGTATTCAATCTTCTTTTTATCTCCAACAAGGCCTTTTCGTTTTTCTTTAATGACACCTATATGCCCTTTACTATCTGCCAATATAGAGACTTCATTAGTTAAGCTGTCTCCCTGAAAATTCCATGCATCTGTAATGAAAGACTTTCCATCATAAGCAATACTATAATGATTGTACAACTCTCCTTTATCATAGGACTTGTGAACCATCTTAATTGGAAATCTATTGGCGTCATATTCGTATAGCAGTTCATCGACTAAGATATATGGAGATTTTCTTTTGGCAGTATATCTTTTAATGCTCTTTACCTTGCTTAATGCATCCACATCAACATTCACTGCCGACGGAGCATTTTGTTGTGGCAGATACACAACATCTCCTTGCTTAAATCTCCAATCATGGCCACTTTCCCAAGCATATTGTGGATTGTATTTTTTAATAGAATCCACCGAAATATGCATTCTACTGGCAATCCGACTCGGTCTTTCATTTGAAGTAGAGACAACATATTTCTGACATTTGCTTACATCAACTTGTGGAGACCTTGCAGACCTTCCTATTGTTGGGTGGCTAGCTGATTCTGAATAATTCTCTAAATAAAAAAATTCGGGGTTAGGCTTGTAACTAACGGGCGTAAACGTAACTCCATCTTCAGAAAGGGACAACTGCATCCATGTTGTATTGCCTGTACGACCATACTGTAAATAGCCGCTTGAATTATAACTCAAATTTTCTTCGCCTTGTATCGGAATGAGCTCAAGTGTTGTATTATTGCCCCTTAATGTTAATACCATTGGAGCAGGTCCCCATCCATTTAACCAAGGCAACCCTATCAAAGCTCTTTTTGGCTCATCTCTACGTATATCTACCTCAAACTGACCAAGTCGTTTCTCATTGACATAAGCGACAAAACCTGTGTTGGAAGAATAACTAAATCTTAAAACGACATCCGTCTGCTTGCATTTGAACTGAGGATTCTGTGAAAAGAAATTTTTGAGAGTTTCAATAGATTCAATTTTATCTGGTATACGAATGGCATGTTGCTGTGTTGGTGGCTGATTGGAGGATTGCGAGCAATACAATTTATTCATGCCATTTGATGTCATTGAATATGTAGAAAAAATTGTAGCCAGACCTACAACTAACAATAATATTATCCTATAGAACTTATTCATTTAATTGAAAATTGCGCAGTTATGCGTCTGTGTTATATCGCAAGGTTTACCGAACTTTCTTGTCGCCAACGAAGATCTCCAGACTCGTAGAGTTGGGGATAAGCTTAACATCGGTTTTAATGATATAAAGACATTGGGCCTTGTCTCCTCCTTGAATTACTGGACAACCAAAAATAATATTTACCCCATCATCAAATCCAATGTCATTCGCTACACAAAATTTACGAAACTCAGTACTATTAACAAAGCCATCATGCTGAGAAATATCAAAACGGCAATTGTCTCGTCTGCTTTCTCTTTTATCCTCGTTAGTTCTTCCATATTGGGTAGTTCTTGTGTATTCTGAAATTATGAGACTTGTCGGATAAACAGCCCTATTTTCAGATTTGTATATACACTTCCAAAAACGTTCTTCACACCAATCACTGCAATCCTTTAGCTGTTGCTGCTCTGAAACAGACGTTGGACTTACAGTAGCAAGTTTTTCTTTAATTTCGCTAAGTAAGTTGGATGCCTTAATTCTTGAACCGAGTATATTAATTGTCCTTTGAGTGTTTTGTTGTCCTATCGAGAACCTATAAGTTGTACTCGAAAATTGATTATAACCATTTCCTCTATGACGACTATATTGTCTGTAAGGATTGCCTACAGACTCAACAAAACAGACTTCATTGAAAATCTTTGACAGAATTTTATATGAAAGATTATCCAAGGCATCACTAAGGTATGTCGATTGGTAAGCTGTATTAACCTTATATGTGGAGGAGCTGATAAACGGCATTAATCCTTTCCAAAATTCTTCATAAAGATTTTTCGTATTCTTTGTAGAGTGTATCTGTATAGTCAACACATTGTTACTTTCACTTTGAACATAGATGTCAAAATATTTCCGAATGTCACTTGAAGAAATATTATCTGCAAATGTAGAAATAAAGTGTAGAAATTTGTTGCTGTTAAATTGCTGATAATAAGAGCCTTTTGCGTCAATTTCTCTTTGCGCGTCATCAATCGCATCATCAACAATATGCACAAATCTATTTCTATAAGAAGTAATTTCAGAGTCAAATTCGTTCTCTCTTTGCACTATTTTAGGGTCTCTGAATGTTTTAATGTACTCATAAACATCGCTATTCCCTCTGTTTTTCAACTGGTATTCAAAACGCGGGAGTTCTCGTTTTAATTCAAGTACATAATCGACCCATCGTTTATGACGATATTCGTCCTTGCTCCTCATCTCAGCCTCTATTTTGCTGATATCAGCGTCGGACATACCGACAATTGTCAAATCGCGCTGTCCAAAATAACGATTATCCATATAAGTACCAAGAGCTTTTTCTGGTACATGAATTGTCGTACTTCGAGAGAAGTGATCTGCCAACGTTGGAGGTTCACAACCTAAAAAATATACGTCCTCTAAGCTTTCTCGATAAAAAGGTGAGTATCCAATATGTTTAAGGTTTTTTCCAAAAATAACTGTTTTAAGACTTCTACATCCGATAAACGCTCCTTCTTCTATTAAAGATACATGATTTGGAATATAGGCTATAGTGTAACCAGAATTCTTAAATACGTACCTACCGATGCTCCCTACATAGGCTCGGCGCCCATCATTATCCTCTACATATTCAGGAATGACGAGTTCCGTATTATTCTCCATATAGGGTAGCCCATAATTCAGTTTCTCGACAAATGATGCAGAACCAACAAGTCTCAATCCTGTAACTTCTTCCCATCCATCTTTTGTGGCTATTTCTGTACTCCAAAGGCCCGATGATTCAAATGCGAAACCATTGTAATAGGCATATGCATATAGCTCGATATCCGTAGTGCTTATTAACACCATAAGAAGGCCTAGAACAAGTTTCTTAATGAGTTTATTCATGATTTAGGGTATTAATGATAATACTTTTATCGTTCACGATACACGTCACCGCTTTGTGTAACTGTGCCGTTTGCAGAATTAACGTAGAATCGGAGAGTTCCTCCCCCGCTATAAGGAGAGTTAGCGACCACAGTCGCAGAATTGCCCGAGATGTCTACAACTCGAGGTGCTCCAGTCAAAGCTGTGCCATTGAGATATACCGCATTATAATCAATACGCAAACCGTCACCGCTATTGTAAAAGGTTCTTCCACTAAGATACCGCATGACATCTGATGCTGAACTAAACGAGCTATTTCTTCCTTGATACGCTTGATGGTTGCTCCCTCCGCTGATTTTATGCCAACGATATTGGGCGTATTCAAGCCTTTGATATTGATCGTTGATATCATACTTGCGGGGGCCTACAATCATTTGGCCATCCTTGATTTCATAGCGGCCATTATATTTATCTTTATTGCCTTCTACAAGATGTGCGTTTTGGCCATTTATAGTGAGGTGGTAAGTGGCAATCGCTCCATATGGGCTGTTTATAGTCAATTCCCATGAGCCCTGTATCCATTCGGGACCCTTGCTTTCATCTTGTTCCTGCTGCTGTTTTCGCTTAGCTTCTTCAATCGAATCCAATCGTGCTTGTTCTTCTTCTGCCACTATGCGGTCAAGTTACTCAAGTTGTTCTTGTTTGTAATTCACTATCCTTTGTAAGTCAGCATCAGTGAAAGTTGAATTGCCTTTTAAGTCAATATAGCCAAACACTTCCAAGCCATCGGAGTATCTAGCCGAATAATAGTGAGAGTCGGCATCTTCTACATAGATTGAAGCCACAACTATGCCATTATCTCCCAACTTTAAACTAGTGTATTTAGCAGGTATGATGATATTACCATCTTTTGTTTTTAATCCCCATAATGTTATATCATCCCCGTAAATATTTTTACTTGTTTCTTGATATTCAACATACAAACTATCTGTGGTAAAATTTCGGCGTAACGATTCCGAGGGTTGTGGCACCTCATTCAAATTTTTATCAAGATAATGGATTGTGGCATCACCATTGTCATCCATTTCTTCAAATGAATAAAAACCTATATAATCACGTATACGCTCGTTGTCAAGACGTGAATAAGGAGCACTATTATAATAAGTAAAGTGGTTAAATTTATATTTCGTTTCAATAATTTGACCGTCATGCTTAAGAATGCAGAATGGTTTATCATCATCCTCATTACCCCAAACAACAACTGCAGTACTGTCGATAAAATCGCTGGCATAGTCAAATTTACACGGAATCACCAGTTCCCCTTTCGTATTGATATATCCGTATTTACCATCTTTCTTTACTGCGGCTAACCCTTCACTGAAAGGATAAAGTTCATCATACTGATGAACGGCAGCAATGAATTCAGGAGTAATCTCGACTTTGGCCGTAGTCGGGTCATCCTCGCCCAATTTACCATTGGTGAATAGCCATACACCGACACCTATTGCGGCAAGGACAAGTATCACAACAATAGTCCACAGCCATCCCTTACTTTTCTTGGGTGGAATGTCGTCAAATTGAACCGCATCATCATAAACTTGCGAGACGTTTGTGTTATTAGATGCATCAGCGCTCATTATCTCTTCTATTGGGCAACCGCAATTAGGACAGCATTCTGCCTTATCCGATACTTTGTGTCCACATTCTTTACACTCTATCAGTGCCATAGTCTTAGTCTTTGAGATTATTGTTAGTCTTTTCCGATGTTACTATCATGATAGGTGATAATCCGATCTTCAGTCCATTCGTCAGTGCAATTTTTCCATCCGTCACCAAAGTTATACTGATATGTTGATGTTGCTTTTCTACTTATCCAGTTGCCCATTTCATCAAACTGATAATTGGAATATGTGATTTTGTCTTTTCTCCGTCTTTGACCTTCGCCCCAATTCCTATCACTATCATCATATGTGATATAGGCAAGCTGATTATCAGAATTATAAAAATAGCGAATAATCACAGGGCCATACTCGTTAGACTCATATTGCAGACCTGACCTTAATTCGGTGCTAATCTTATTGTCTTTCCATTTATAAATTGTAACATCATCGCCGTCACCATCCTTTGTTATTTGTCCATTTTTATCTCGGGTGTACTTAGGTCGTACATTGTCAATCAATATGAGTTCTCCCATATTATTATATGAAAAAGTCGTGTAGTATGAGCCAGCTCCACAGCCCGATTTGCATATATCAACATGCCCATGCAGTTCTTTAAACGCTAAATCGGGCGTAGTGAAGTTTCTGCGAGCTATTGAATCTTGACGGATAGAATCAAGTCGAGCTGCTTCTATGGAGTCAAGTCGAGCCTGCTCTGCGGCAAGTGCAATCTCTTTTTTAGCTTTATTATCGGCATAAAAATAATAGCCGACACCACCCCCAATAACAAGGATGGCAAGCACAATAAGTATCCACTTTAACCCACCGCCTTGCTGTGGCGTACAAACATCAAATTGCGATTCTGATTCTTCATCATCGATATTCTCCACAGGCTTTGCCTGCTCATTATTGAGAACATATCCACATTTCGGGCAGGCCTTAGCTTTGTCGGAAATCATGTGCCCGCATTGGGGACAGTTTATCAGTGCCATGGGTTAATTTAGGTATTGGTTTGCCTCAAAAGGTTCACCATAATTATTTTCTTCTGAGTCGGATTTCTTGAGGTACATAAAGAAGCAGGCAAAGGGCACGCAACTCCACCAACCGCAACGGTTGATGTCATGCATACGGCGGATGCTTACTGCAATGGCAGGAATAATCGTTACAAGAGCAAGTCCACAAACGCAACTTATCAGAAAAATAATCAGCCAAAACGACCAGAACTCCCGTCTTGAGGCACGTCCTGTGAATGTTGCATATTTAGTAACAAATACTCTCCACGCAATCACACTACATTCATAGATATAGTTTGCTCTGTCTTTATTTTCTCCACCATTAGCAGGAACTGCCTGCAGACAGTTGTTTGGAACAAAAACAGGAGTTTGTGGAGGATTTGGGACTTCATTTGCGCCTATCGTTTCTTGGGGTTGACGAACTGTATAACCACATTCAGGGCATTGCCCCTCATTTCCGTTGAGAGGATAGCCGCATTCGGGACAGGTAGATGCCATAGGCATACGTTTTTTACACCCTTATGGCTCTGTCGGGTGTGATGAGTGATTGGTATTCGTTAAGGCACATAAAAAAGGTGAGCCACTTTCAGAATCATCTTCATATGCAGCCTCACCACAAGGCTCAGAAGCAGATAACACGAAATAGCAACTCACCGTAAGCTGTATATCGTGTTTGACGGATATGCAGATACGTGAGAAGCATTCTCGGCAATCTCTGACTTATTGATGTTTGCAAGGTGGTGATTTGCACATGTCAGAGGAAGCGAAAACCTTCCTATATATGTCTTGTTATCAGAAAGCGACCGAAACCGCTATGCCAATAACGGCGCAAATATAAAAAGAATTTTCTTATCACGCAAGGTTGAGTTGCTATTTCCGCGCAAAATTAACGCAAAATATCAAGAGTCGGGAATCCGATGCCGATTTTAACTTTAGTCCAGAGTTGGAGCTATATAATCTTTTAAGTTATGATGACACATGAATAGGAGCGTATCAACACCTCCACAGAGATTAAATTGATACACTCACGACTTTGATACAAACATTGGACTTTTCCTCCTCGGAATAATAAAAAAAGCACTACTACATTATTAATCCGAAACGGAAAAATTGTAGATTCTGAATTTAGTCTTTTACCTTATGTGGCTTTGTCGATAACCCCATCTCCTTGCAGAACTGATAGAGCTTAGTTTTGCCTACTTTCACGCCATGAGAACGAATATTCTTTAAGTTCTCGGCAACACTAAGATTGCAGTCATATAATTCGCCAATCTTCTCCGTGTATAGTTTAGAGCGCACCATATTGCTCAGTGCCACTGGCTTTATCCCGTTTTTGCGGCAAAACTCCCGATCTATCTTATACTTTGGCCTCTTTCTATATGAACCAAGCGAGATTTTCTCTATCGGTGTATTTATCACCATCAATGCCTTCTCCATCAAGAATTGGTTAGTCAGCACATGGTCGGAATTGTCGTAAAAATTTTGTCGTTCACATACGAGATTAAAGAGCATATGTTCAAACGTAATATCAGGCTTAATTTGCTTTCGTATCAGTGCTGATAGATACATATAGTACCGACGTTTATCCCCATCTCGCCTTTTACGTAACACCGTCGCTTTATGTTCCCTCCCTTTATCATCTGTGGAAATGTCTAAATACCAACGTCGAAAAATCTGTCGGTAATCCTCACCGATAAGGGCATAGCCTTCTTCATTATATTCCAACTCCGTGCTGTCAAAGAAGTGATATCGCTGGTAGTATTTTACTATTAGGTCATTAGGACTCATCGAAAAGAAATCGGCCTTAAACTCCAAGTCAGTAAATGGGAACTCCTTACTCTCATCCTTATTGCTCCGCTTTTTAGGTGCTGGGTTGACTTTAAAGTTATCTGTCGAGGCTGTGGTTGACGTGTATGACACACCAAAATCGCTAGGTGTATAAACGCAATCCGTTGAATATACCTCACAGTTAGGACTTCCGTTGCCGTTCATATATTGCGCTGATACGCTACCACATTTGTCCTTGTCGGGATAATCGGGATATGATATTCTGAAACTGTTGACAATACCGTTATATACGGTTGAAAATGTTTGGCTATCCTTAATGTCTTGGTTGAACAGATAGCAAAGCCGATACCGATATTTGCCATTCTTACCGTTGCTCGGAGTTGTATAGTAGACAGTCGGCTGACGCGGCAAATGTCTGACAAACTCCTTCATCTGCACATCGTAATCATCGACATCGACGAAGACAACATTGGCACAGTCAAAATTACTTTTCGTCTTCTCTACAATCGAAAACACTTCCTTGCTAGTATTAAACCAGTGACAAAAGCAATAACCCTCCTTGACCTTTCTTTTAAACTCTTCCACCGTAAGTAAATCCTGCTCAAACTTGAGCCGTTTAGGAATAATATCCTCTTTCCTTTCAAAGCGTTCTGTCGATACGCTTAGTTTTAATTTCTTCACTCCATAATTATGTATGGTATTTATTTGAAATGTATAGGGTTTCGCCTATACTGCTTAGTTTTATTCCAAACATACTGCAAACGCTTCATTCCGCGAAATTCAGTCCCCAATATTTTCATGCAAAATTTTGAAAATAAAAAAAATGGAAATTTTCTTTTTTGACACCGATGGCACACCCCCTTCCTCCCTATATGCTACATTTAAGAGGGAGGATACAGTGAGGTAGGAGGAGTTATATCCAATTGTATTGTAATAATTTATCGCAAATCATTCTTGCGATATTGCGTCTTAATTCAATTACATAGCATTACCATAGTACATCACTAACAATCTTACTGCTATTCATGCCAATTTTTGAGACGTTGAGCCACAAAAGAGTTAGCTTTGATAAATTCCACAATTTGCGAGAACCCTCTCAGAAAGTTCGATAATTGGTCAGAACATTCCACCAACAGCGAATTTGGAGTGAATCCGAGTTCGCTTTTTTGTTGTCTCGCTACAAAAGATTATATTTGTTCTTCATATTTTGGGTCAGCGGATTTTCCCGGTGGGCAGACGGTGTCTCAGGAATAGAGTGCGGCCA
>OGPY01000683.1_pt1 | contig 30321 bp, 26 predicted proteins | sample 1553121 | NCBI WGS metagenome assembly OGPY01 (sample SAMEA2580004, study PRJEB22360) | human gut metagenome
TGAGGTCTACAGGCTTGAGTGAACTCGCCTCAGACACACTCAGTGAAACACTACCCCCCTCCCCATTTGTTAAGCTTTGTCAACCTGCTGTTTGCGTGCGCATTAAAAAACGACAGTGAGAATTATCTCACTGTCGCTAAAGTTCTAAACCGCTTTATAATCAGCCTTAATTATCGGGAGATGCCGACTTATCAGGGGTGGTTCGAGCCACTTGTTGGCGGGCTATGTCGAGCTTCCTTTCGAGACTTTCGTGACGCAGACCGGCCACTTTCATCTGGCGCAACGACCATGCATATTCATAGACAGTCGCGAGATTCTCGAGTTCTCCGGTTGTCAACGGGCGAGTATATACCGTATTTCCTTCAAAAGTGAGCGTCAGCGGTCCGCGACGATTCTCGAATGCAAAATGTCCGATGGTATCGATTCCTTCGCCGGCAAAATAGATCCGCTCGTTCCCTCCCGAACGACGGTTTGCTTCACCGTCATAGGCGACATCTGCAGATCTGGCACTTTTTCCCGCGCCATCGGTCAGGGAAATTGCCGTATGGGATATGGGATGCCCTTGAAGCGACGACACCATGAAGAACTCTCCTTCAGGAGTCAGCCGACCTTCGACGCCGGTCGGAGGCAATTCCGATCCTTCGGCAATATAATAACCTTCCATAGGCTCATTGACCCACCTCAGCCTCGTATTCTTTATTGAGTCGACTCTGACGGCGAGCACAGCTGCAAGACTGTCGGCCATTTCGAGCTCTCGCTGAAAGTAGCGTTCCTGAGCACGCGCCCGAAGATTAATGCCGTCTCTGCGGACGCTTACATATTTGGCAAAGCGGCTGTCGAGCGAGTCGAGAAGGCTGAGCGACAGTTTTGCATCGCCGTTTTCTAACGCAGCCTGTGCTTCGGTCAAAAGTTTGCGGGCTTCGGCTTCGCCTGTGTCTGATTGACCGCACGAGGCAAACAGGACAAATGATATGGCGGTAGCTGTGAGAATTTTAGTTGCGCTGAACATCTTTTACTCCTTTGACAGTTTTAATTTTCTTCACAAGAGCCTCAAGCGCAGATGTGCTCTCGACTCCGACAACGAGATACCCGCGGAACAATCCGTCGAAGCTGTCGATTGATATGCTTCGAAGCTGCACATTCGGCTCCTTATTAATAATTGAGGTTATATTTGTTATAATTCCAAGGTCATCGTTTCCGATCACTCTGAGCGATGCGCCGAAACCACCCGCGAGAGATCCGGCCCAGCGAGTCGGTATCACACGATAGGGATAGCGGGACTTTATGTTGCGGGCATTCGGACAGTCGGCACGGTGAACCTTGATAACACCTTCGGCCGATATGAAGCCGAACACCGGATCGCCGTTGATAGGATTGCAGCAACGTGCCAAACGATAGTTGATACCCTTAATATTATCGCCTATGACGACAACATCGCCTGCAGACACCGAGTCTTCATCATGAGGCTGCTGAAGCTCGAATTCATCGGCAGAGCGGGTTACAACTTCCTCTTCAGGACGGGAGAGAGTCTCGTAGCGCGCGATGACATCGTTGATGTCGATCATCTCGGACCCCAAAGCTGAAAAGAAATCAGTCGAGGTTTTATAACCCATCTTTTTAATGAGCCTCATAATTATGCCGTCGTCTATTTCGAGCTTGCGGTTCTTGAACCGTCGCTGGAGAGTCTCTTTGCCTAGATCGGCAGCCCTGTTTTCGCGCTCCTTAATTGCCTGGCGTATCTTGTTGCGGGCTTTTGAAGTTACGGCAAAATTCAGCCAGTCGAGTTTCGGACACTGCGCTGAAGAAGTGAGGATCTCGACAGTATCGCCATTTGCCAGCCGGTAGTTGAGCTTGCGGTTCTTGCCATTTACCCGACCGCCGGTACAGACAGCGCCGAGTCCGGTATGTATATTATATGCGAAGTCAAGGACTGTGGCGCCATGAGGCAGTTTATAAAGGTCACCTTTCGGTGTGAAAACAAACACCTCCTTGTCGGAGAAGTCCATTCTCATTTCCTTCATCCTCTCCATGGGATCGCCTCCGGCCTCTGTCTCAAGAATATCGCGGATGTTATTCATCCAGCTGTCGATGTCGCCCTGACTTTTGATGCCTTTATAGCGCCAGTGGGCTGCAAGTCCTTTCTCTGCTATCAGATCCATCCTCTTCGAGCGGATCTGCACTTCTACCCACTTATTGTCAGGCCCCTTGACAGTAGTATGGAGCGATTCGTATCCATTGCTTTTCGGTATCGACAGCCAGTCTTTCAAACGCGATGGATTCGGAGTATACATATCAGCGATAATCGAATAGACATTCCAGCATTCGGCTTTCTCCTTCTCGGGAGGGACATCGAGAATTATCCGTATGGCGAAGAGGTCAAATACATCTTTGATGTCAATTTTCTGCTTTCGCAATTTGTTCCAGATCGACGAGATGGATTTTGTGCGGCCTTTTATCTCGAATTTCAGGCCGGCATCTTCGAGTTTGGCCTTGACGGGCGCTATGAAATCGGCAATATATTTGTCGCGTTCTGTTTTTTTCGCATTCAGGCCATGGGCAATATGAGAATACATCTCGCGATTGGTATATTTCATCGACATATCCTCAAGCTCGCTTTTAATCTTATAGAGCCCAAGACGATGGGCAAGCGGTGCGTAAAGATAGCCCGATTCGTTGGCAATGTCGGTGACGAAATTCCTGTCAGGGTGATGATTGATAGCGCGCATGAGAGTCAGACGGTCGACAATCATGATAATTATTACACGAATGTCTTCGGCCAGTGCCAGCAATAGTTTTGAGAAGTTGTCGCCGCCCACTTTCGAACTTCTTCCATACAGGCTCTCGACCTTAAGACGCCCGCGCACGAGCAGGGCGACATCTTCGCCCCAATCACGGACTATTTCATCTATCGACAGTGCTGAACTCTGAACCAGAGGTTCGAGCAGTATTGCAACACACATATTACGATCGGGACTGACCATCTCGCATAATGCCAGGCATGTCGCCAGCGACATGTGAAGGCGATCGATCTGATTGAACGACTCGGGATATGTCTTATTGACTATAGCATCGCTGATAATATGGCGCAATTTAACGGCATCGCCAGGCTGACGAGTGGCCGAAGTGTCACGCAACAACCGCCTGTAGGCCTTAACAAGCCCGTCGGGTGTATTTGTTGTAAATGCTTCGTACATTATATGAGTAATTTATGGAGGCCTGACGACCTCCGACAGTCACCGGCCAGGGCCGTCGTCTGTCTTATCGTTGTCATTAAATAATTTGTCTTCTTCGTCGAAGTGGAAATCTCTTGCCAGAAGACTGATGAAACGTGATATCTGGGCTATTGCCTCTGAAGTCTGCGGAGTTATCCCCTTTTTCTGAAGTTTCAGGAGCAACGTTCCGTATAAAGCATTGAAGCAGGTTTCTATTTCTCCTGCCGGGGTGTCGCCGGCTTTGCCGCGGAGTTCGACAATATAGGGTAGGGTACGGTAAAAGAGCTCGTGATAGTCGGCAAAACGAGGGTCTTTCAATATCTGCTGATGAAGGGCGACAAGCTGACCGAGTATATTCTTATTAATCTGGAGATGGCCTGAGGTCACGACATCTTCACGTCTCATCATGTCGATAAGCGACTCATACCATTCTATCATTGATTTCCTTTGTTCAGGCGAAAGGTCATATCGGTCAATGACGTTTGAGATAATTTTGTTGATGTCAAGACCGTTGGCACGAATGAGATCCTCAATCTGCCACATATAGAGAAGATATTCGGCAATATTCTCTTTTCGTTTCTGAGAGGCTATGATCATAGATTAATTACAATTAAAGTTCATATCTACTCTTTCAACCAACAAAGTTAATCAAAGTTTAGAAACCCGCAATTATCGCAAGCAATATACGGATAACTATCCGGTATAAAAAAGAAATTGATTGTCATCACGACAACCAATCTTTGTTAACCTTAAATCTAATACCATGAAAAACACATTGCAAATGTAGTCACAACTTATCTGTCTCACAAACAAATCAGCGAGAAAAATGCATTTAATTAACTATTTTTAAATCGATAATGTCGCAATATGAGTCAAATTATTTAAAATTGAATTTTTACCACCTCGATATTTTCAATTTGCAATAACAATTTGTTTCAATATTGACTACAAACGCCTTGCTGCGTTTAACATACGATAACACTTGCCATCTCTAAGCCGCTTGGGAAGCTAAAATAGGTAGCAATCAGAAGCTATTTTTGCGTAGCTCTAAAATGATAGTTTATCGATATTTACCAAGAAAGGCTACATCGGATGACATTTATGAGGTTTAAATCGCATTAGGCAGAACGCGACGAATTAATTAAATTTGCAGCCTAAACTGAATTTGAAATGCCTGACTATAACGATCGTCAACGAAAAAACGAAAAGAATCCGCTATTCGATTACGGCGGCCGGAAACCTCCGCGCGACACAGATCTCGAAGAAGCTGTTCTCGGTGCTCTGATGCTCGAAAAGGACGCGTACACAACAGTATGCGACATCCTTAAGCCTGAAAGTTTCTACGAGCCTTCTTCTCAGAAAATCTACGAAGCCATTCAGGCGCTTGGTGCATCACAGCGGCCGATCGATATGCTCACCGTAACGGAGCAGCTTCGTATAAACGGAACTCTTGCCGACGTTGGCGGCCCAGTCTATATATCGGAACTGACTTCGAGGGTGGCATCGGGCGCACATGTTGAATTTCATGCCCGAATAGTAGCTCAAAAATATCTTGCCCGAGAGCTTATTAAATTTTCGTCGGCGATAGAGTCGAAGGCATTCGACGAATCGAATGATGTTGACGATCTTCTTCAGGAAGCAGAAGGCCGACTGTTCGAGATTTCCCAGCGTAACGTCAAGAAAGATGTCACCCAGATAGATCCGGTTATCGGACAGGCTATCGAACAGATTCAGAATGCCGCCAACCGCGCTTCGGGACTTAGCGGTCTTGAAACCGGATTCCATGAACTCGACAAGCTGACAAGCGGCTGGCAGAACTCCGACCTTATCATTATAGCAGCGCGCCCGGCAATGGGTAAAACGGCTTTCGTTCTGTCGATGGCCAAGATGATGGCTCTGAACTATAATACCCCTTTGGCATTTTTCTCGCTTGAGATGAGTAATCTTCAGCTCGTCAACCGTCTGATTCAAAACACATGCGAACTCGAGGGTGACGTAATCAAGAGCGGACAGCTGTTGCCGGCACAGTGGGATCAGCTGATGTCGAGGGTGAAGCAGCTCTACGGTGCACCGCTTTATATCGATGACACTCCGTCACTTTCTATTTTTGAGCTCCGCACTAAAGCACGCCGACTTGTCAGAGAACACGACATTAAGCTCATAATTATCGACTATCTTCAGCTGATGAATGCTTCCGGAATGAAGTTCGGAAGCCGAGAACAGGAGGTCAGCATGATATCGCGAAACCTGAAACAGCTTGCCAAAGAGCTGAATATACCTATAATAGCGCTCAGTCAGCTTAACCGTAGCGTTGAAAGCCGAGGCGCCGATTCAAAAGATGGTAAGCGTCCTCAGCTGAGCGATCTGCGCGAGTCGGGTGCTATCGAGCAGGATGCCGATATAGTTTGCTTTATACACAGGCCTGAATATTATCTCAGAAGCGACACCGATGCCGCCGGCAATGACATACGCGGCCTTGCCGAGTTTATTGTCGCCAAACACCGAAGCGGTCGTGTCGACGATGTCAAAATGCGTTTCCGCTCAAAATTCGCACGCTTTGAGAACTGGGAGGAAGCATCGTCGGATCCCGGGCCGTCTCAGATGGGGTCCCGGATGAACTCAGGTGATTTCTCTCCGGCTCAAACCTTCACAGGAGGCACTTCAGACTTCATGCCTGAAGAAACAAATGACAAGGTGCCGTTCTGACCTTACTTCGATGTCATAATCTTGAGAATAAGTCGGTCGGTTTCGCGCATGCCCTCGCGTCCGATACGCGTCAGATTCGACACGCAACGGTCAATGTCATCGTCAACAATGCCTTCGAGTTGACATACGCTCTGACCCTCCATCGCCATCATGGCAGACATCATAGCGGTAGAGACTCCGCTGGCAAGCTTCATGGCACACGAGGGTTTGGCGCCATCGCAGATCATGCCCGTAAGATTGGCAATCATATTCTTAGCCGTGGCTACTACTTTTTCAAAGTTGCCTCCCATAAGGTAACATATTCCGCATGCCGAGCCTGTCGCAGCCACAACACATCCGCATAAAGCCGAGAGACGTCCCAGACTTTGCTTGATATAGATAACCGTCAGATGGCTAAGCATCAACGCTCTGACAGTCTGCTCTTCGGATGCAAACTGTTCTTCGGCGTATATCGCAACAGGGAGTGTGGCGGCAATGCCCTGATTGCCGCTGCCGCTGTTGCTCATAACGGGGATAGGCGCACCCGCCATGCGTGCATCGCATGCTGCCGAAGTATATGAGAGAACACGTGAGAATATACTGTCGCCCATCATTGCGCGCTGTCGCTCGCAATGAAGTGTGCGGCCGACCTCATGGCCATATCTGCCTGTAAAGGAGCGCTCGGCTGCGAGCTTATTGATTCTTCGGCTTTCAAGAATGAACTTCAGCTCGTCGAGAGGACTCTCCATCGCGAATTCCCAGACTTGAGCCATGGTTAGTTTAGGGGCACTCGCTGACGATTTTACTTCAGCTCCGCCATTACCGCCGTCATTGAGAGTCAACACTTTTCCGTCAAGTTCCTGCCGAACAATATTTGTGTGGCTTCCGGAAATTACAGTGGTCGCCGTGTGCCCACTGTCATCAGTAACGGTAGCTTCGATATAGAGAATGTCGCATCCTTCCGGAGCGAGAGAAATCGAGATTGCATTATTGTCGACAAGAGACTTACCTTTTGCCACATCGTCAGGCGTAACCTTTGCCAGCACCTCGAGATTAGCTTTCGAATCGCCGCATATCGCACCGAGCGCAATGGCAATCGGCAATCCTGTCATACCTGTGCCGGGAATTCCAACTCCCATGGCATTTTTCAGCATATTGGGGCTCAGGGCGACATGAATCCTGGACGGATACCCGTTCAACAGGCTTTGAGAAGATGCTACGGCAAGAGCGACTGCGATGGGTTCAGTGCAGCCGACAGCCGGGATGACTTCGCGCTTTACGAGTGCAATTATTTGTTGACGAAGTTGTTCTTCAAGCATGATTTTCGGTGGTAATTGAACTATCCGGAATTATTATCATTTGCAGATCGGAACCTTTCAGGTGATAGACAGTCAGTCCCGAGCTCTTGTTGACAGACACTATCTCGTTCCACAATATATGGCGAGAAGCCGGAGGATCGGGCCACATATCAGTCGGCGCATAGTCTATTGTTATCTCAGATCCTGTCCTGATTGTTGCCCTCTGTGGTATGACCGTTCGCGCCGCATCGACGATTGTGCCGTAACGCCAGTAAAAAACAAGGCCTACCATAGGGGTTGCAACCATGGCCAAAAAAATTATCGAAATAGCGATTCTCAAGTCAAAAGCGCCTCCGATAAAAAGAGCTGCCAAAAAAGGTATACCTATCCGGAGTCCGTATATATCGAGCCACCGCGATGCCAGGCACCTAAGGTAGGTACCCGGCTTAACGGTGAACAGATCTGTTGTTATAATCTTATTGTCAGTCGGCAAGGTCATGGATAACCAGACCGGAGCGAAGTTTCGGCTCGAACCACGTTGTCTTCGGAGGCATGATGTTGCCTGAATCGGCGATATCCATGAGCTGTTTCATGGTAACGGGATAAAGAGCGAGCGCCATTGCCATTTCTCCGCTGTCGACACGGCGTTTGAGCTCACCGAGGCCTCTTATGCCACCGACGAAATCAATGCGTTTATCACTGCGAAGATCGGTGATTCCGAGAATGTCGCGCAAGATATTGTCAGACGACACGGTCACGTCGAGCACTCCGATCGGATCATTGTCGTCGTAAGTTCCGGGACGGGCTGTCAGGCTATACCATTCACCGCCCATATAGAGCGAGAAATTGTGAAGAGCGGCCGGTTTATATATCTCCTTGCCTTTCTTTTCGACAGTGAAACATTTCTCAAGCTTCTTAAGGAATTCGTCGGGGGTAAGTCCGTTGAGATCCTTGACAACGCGGTTATAGTCAATGATTTTCAGATGACTGGCAGGGAAGCACACAGCAAGGAAATAGTTATATTCCTCGTCGCCGCGATGATCCTTGTTCTGCTTTGCCTTTTCAGCACCGACAAGCGCAGCAGCGGCCGAACGATGGTGACCGTCGGCAATATACAGATAAGGAATCTTGGCAAACTCTTCAGTGATGATATTGATCGTGGGTTCGTCGTCGATTACCCAGAATGTGTGGCCGAAACCTTCAGCCGACGTAAAGTCATATTCAGGCTTTCCGGCGGTGACATTGCGGATAACCTGCTCAAGAGCTTCATTATCAGGGAATGCAAAGAATACCGGCTCGACATTGGCGTTGTTGATGCGCACGTGTTTCATGCGATCTTCCTCTTTGTCGCGGCGAGTCAGCTCGTGCTTCTTGATTCTGCCCTCCATATAGTCGTCAACGCTTGCGGCAACAACGATGCCATACTGCGTGCGGCCATCCATAGTCTGGGCATAGATATAATAGTTCTCTTTGGGATCTTTAACGAGCCATCCCTGCTTCTGGAAGTTTTTGAAATTCTCTACGGCACGGGCATATACACGCTCATCGTGCTCGTCGGTTCCGGGTTCGAAATCAATCTCCGGCTTGATGATGTGATAGAGAGAACGGTCATTGCCTTTAGCCTCTTCGCGGGCCTCTTCTGAATTTAAAACATCGTAAGGGCGCGAGCTGACTTCAGTCACCATTTCGCGCGGAGGTCTGATTCCTCTGAAGGGTTTTACTTTAGCCATTTCTTTTAGTTTTTCAGGTAATTATAATTTATGGTATGGATTAGATATCTCGGACAATAGTCTGAGTGCGGTCGGGGCCTATTGACACAATAGCAATCGGAACCTCAAGCTTCGTTTCAAGGAACTTTATATAGTTTCGGAATTCTTCGGGGAATTCAGTTTCGCTCCTGAAAGCTGTCATGGGGGTCTGCCAGCCGGGCAGTTCCTCATAGACAGGTTCTATGTCGACAGCATCGAGATCGTATGGCATTTCTTCAGTCAGCTTGCCATTGATTCGATAGGCCGTACATGCCTTTATGGTTGCGAAATCGTCAAGCACATCGCTCTTCATCATAATGAGTTTTGTTACGCCATTGATCATAATGGCATAACGGAGAGCTACGAGGTCGATCCAGCCGCAACGACGTTCACGGCCTGTTACAGCTCCATATTCGTGACCAAGGTCACGGATTCGGGCGCCGGTTTCGTCATGAAGTTCCGTGGGGAACGGGCCTGCGCCGACACGGGTGCAATATGCCTTGAATATGCCGAAGACATCTCCGATATTACGCGGAGCCACCCCAAGACCGGTGCAAGCCCCGGCAGCGACAGTGTTACTTGATGTGACAAACGGATAGCTGCCGAAATCGACATCGAGCATAGTTCCCTGCGCGCCTTCACACAGCACCTTCTTATTGTCGCGGAGCATTCTATTTATGAGATGTTCAGAGTCGACAATGTCAAAAGTTTTAAGATAACCGATAGCCTCAAACCACGTTTTTTCAAGTTCGGGAAGCTGCGACAGATCTGCTTCTGCAGCCTTAAGCATTTCGACATGCCGGTCACGGGCACGCTTATAGCGCTCTTCGAAATCAAGTTCGGTATCGCCGAGTCGCAGGCCATTGCGGGAAACTTTGTCGGTGTATGTAGGGCCGATGCCTTTACCGGTAGTGCCTATCTTTGCCTTACCTTTGGCCTTTTCACCGGCAGCATCGAGCAGACGATGAGTCGGCATTATCAGATGTGCCTTCCGGGAAATTTTAAGAACCTTGCGGAGATCAATGCCACTGCGCTCCAGCTCTTTGGCTTCCTGCATAAACAGAACAGGGTCGAGCACAACTCCGTTACCTATAATATTAAGGCTCCCGTTTTGAAAGACACCACTGGGGATAGAACGCAAAACATACTTATGTCCATCGAATTCAAGAGTATGGCCGGCATTCGGGCCACCCTGAAAACGTGCGACAACATCATATCGCGGAGTCAATACGTCCACGACCTTTCCTTTGCCCTCGTCGCCCCATTGCAGGCCGAGCAGAACGTCTACTTTCGTCATTAATCAGTATCTTTAATGTAGAATGTTTTCTTTGGTCTACAAAGGTAGAAAAAGAGCCTGCAACGGCCAAAAAACCTCCAAAAAAAATCATATCAGCTGAAAAAATTTGGAAAGTTCCGGAGAATCTATTACCTTTGCACTCACAAATCAAAACACGGTCCTATAGCTCAGTTGGTTAGAGCAACAGACTCATAATCTGTGGGTCCTAGGTTCAAGCCCTAGTGGGACCACATCGGAGGAACGCCGTTAATAAAGTCGCTGAAATTCAGATATTTCAGCGACTTTTGTATATTACACCAAATTTTACACGACCGATAGACATCATCAATGTTGCCGGGAAATATGAAAAATGGTATCTTTGCATAGATTAATTAGGCAATAATAATGGAATCAGTCAACTGGCAGCCTGACATTTTAGGCGATGGCTTCGAAATGGCATTCATAAATCATCCGGCTGATTATAGCGGAAAGGTGCGCAGCACCGTGATTCGTAAACTTGCTACCGCTCCGTCTCATAAGGCAATCCTGTATGTTCATGGATTCAGTGATTATTTCCTACAAAAGGAGATGGCACAGATGTTTGTTGATCATGGATATAACTTTTATGCCATTGACTTGAGAAAGTACGGCCGTTCTCTGTTAGAGGGGCAACGGTTGTTTCAGGTCAGGGATCTCCATGAGTATTTTCCTGATATCGATAGTGCCGTTGAAATTATATCAGCTGACGGCACCGAATCAATAGCATTACTCGGACATTCTACCGGCGGACTGACAACATCTCTCTATATGTCCGAGAAACCATCACCTCTCATAAAGGCTCTTATGCTGAACAGTCCCTTTCTCGACTGGAATATGCCGACTTTTCAGAAAAAAGTCATAATTCCTATTGCAAGTAGTTTTGGTCGAGTATTTCCCAATGTAAAGATACATCAGGAACCTGATGCAGGGTATGCAAACACTTTATCAGCACACCATCAGGGAGAATGGCACTATAGAGAAGATTGGAAACCAGACGTCCTTCCGGATCCTGATTTAGGATGGATCCGGGCTATCTATCAGGGCCAGAAACAACTCCGCCGTCAATCGGTGAAGGTTCCGGTTTTATTGATGCATTCATCTTGCTCTGTCAAAAAAGGAGATTCGAAAGAAAGCTATTTCCATGCCGATGCAATTCTTGATGTCGAGACTATTTCATATTATGGCAATCGCCTTGGTAACGATGTAACCGAAGTAACATTTCAAGACGGATTGCACGATCTGGTTCTTTCAAAGAAAAGAATCCGCGAACAAGTTTATGAGACTATGCTCTCATGGTTATGTCACTCAATGCCAAAATCATAGAACTATGACAGTAATTCCGTTTCAATAATCTAAAAAGTCATGTAACCAAAATACTCTGGTGGGTATCGATATTCACCTTAGCCACTGGATTGGCGGCTTCTTTGGATTGTCTTGGCTCTGGAATTCACGGCCCTATCGGAGCTATACATGGAAAAATCGGTTTCCTGATGATTCTGTTAGTCATCGGCCACATTGTCAAGCGGAAAAAATTTTTCTTTCCTCATTGAGATATAAGTTTATGCAGGCTTTTCAAGGGCCATAGCTTGCAAAAAACATAAAGCAACGCCCCGAAAATCATTTGCTGATTCTCGGGGCGCGATATTATAATCGAGTAGGGGATTAGTCTACTTTAATGATCAGGTAATTGCTACGCTGCCAGAATTTGTTGGGATTTGTGATTCGAAGAATCTTCTGGCCATTGGCATCGGTATCAATGACATAAGAATCGGTTGGCTGACCTGAACGCACCTCGGCCTTTTTGCTGTGAAGAGGCAGAGTGGTGAATGAACGGCGGTCGGCACGGGTGAAATAACTCATATTGGAATTGTTGGCTTTCTTAGCGTTGTTCCAATCCCAGATATTGTTTCTTTTAAGTTCTTTCTTCGTCCCGATAGCGTAATACACGGTATTTAGCTCATTTGTGGCTTCCTGAGCGGCAGTTTCGGCGGCTGCACGCTGGGTCTTCTCATTGCTGAGACCTGTGTTCAGTGAATCAACAGCAGTATTGAGGGTCGTTACCGTGTTGCCAAGCTCTTCGATCTTGATGTTAGCCTCGGCAAGCTTATTTGTCAGTGTCGAAATCTCAGTCTGCTGCTCAGCAATCTGATTCTTCAGATTCTGGATTGTCTTCTGAAGCGTTGCGTTAGTATTTCCCTCGTTTTTAAGCTTGGCTTCGAGCTGTTCAAGACGTTCACGGCGCTGCTGTAAAGCTTGCTGGATGGCCATCATGTCATTCTTGATCTGATCTTTTCTGCTCTGTGATTCTCCGGAAAGGTCAGAGGGGGTGTTGACAATTTTTTCGAGATCCTTGATCTGGCTCATTCCATCAGAAATGTCGTTGAGCAGCATAAAGAGGCTGTCCTGAGTGGCGAGAGTCTCCTGCAGGTCGCCTTTAAGCTCGGTGTTCTCATTTTGAGCTTCTTTGAGTTTGTCTCCATTTCCGCAGGAGGCAAGCGTCGCTGCAGCGCAAATAGCTGCCATGAATGCAATTTTCTTCATGCTTTTACTTGATTACGTGAGTGAAATATTATCATTATTGTTATCATCGCGATATTTATTCCGATGTATAGTTCGGTTCTCTGTTTGCTGAGGGCCTACAATCAGAACAATCTCACCGCGCGGTATGTTCGTTGAAAAATAACTGATAAGTTCACAAAGTGTGCCACGAACTGTTTGTTCATGCAATTTAGAGATCTCGCGTGACACAGAAGCTTCGCGATCATTGCCGCAGACTTCAGAAAGCTCGGTGAGAGTCCTGACAAGTCGCAATGGTGATTCATATATTACTGTTGTCATCCTATTGGCGGCAATCTCAGTTAGTCTTGTTCGACGCCCTTTTTTAGGCGGCAGAAATCCCTCGAATGTAAACCTGTCACAAGGCAGCCCCGAACTGACAAGAGCAGGCACAAAGGCCGTAGGCCCTGGCAGAGTAATGACTTCAACACCACGACGCCGACATTCTCTGGAAAGCATAAATCCGGGATCTGAGATACCGGGAGTTCCGGCATCGCTGATCAAAGCGATGTCTTCACCGGATTCAATGCGGTCAACAAGCGGATTGACCGACGTATGTTCGTTAAATTTGTGATGAGACGTCATAGGGGTGGTTATCTCGAAACGACGCATAAGCGGAGCACTTGTCCGGGTATCCTCTGCAAGAACGAGGGAGCAGGACTTGAGCACCTCGATGGCACGAGGCGTCATGTCAGACATATTACCGACCGGAGTAGGCACTATGTAGAGACGCCCGCTCATTCGCCACTGCTGAAATGATTTGCCACTATAGCCATGAAATCTTTGACGTCATCGCTTTCACGATCCCATCCGAGATCTCCATAGAAATACTCTTCCGCTTCATCAAGTGAATTCATGGCATCGATAATATCAATAGCTTCGACAAGCCTATTCTCGCTATTGCCGAAGAGCTCACGACGGAACCTGAACCGGTCATTGAGGGTAAACGCCCGGCGCAAGTCGCGCGCGCTATCGCGTGCCAGTTTCTCGTCAAGACGAATTGACTGATCAAAACCGATCTGATCGAAGGTCGGCACATCTAAAGGCACATCCTTGTTTCCGTCAGCTTCTTCATTATCTTGCGAAACAGTGGTGACAAGATCGACTTCTTTCACCTCTTCTTCTTTTATAGTTTCAATAGTCTCAACTTCCGGCTCTGAATCTTTCAGGTTTTCTTCAGACGGCTCACTGAAATAACCGGCAAGCATCCGTGCTTTAGAAGCAAGCAGAATCTCTGCTTCAGCGGGACAATCACCGCCACGCTCGCGCATCAGCATCAGAAGGCCTTCGATTTCGAAGGTGAGAGCCATAAGTACTTCGTAGTTTATCTCTTTCATGGCAATCAGTAATATTCGATTTCGCGCTGCTCAAGACTGTAACTTACATGAGGACGATCGCCGGCGCTTCGCGTAGTCCAGACAGTCAGACGTTCAGTCCAGTTACCGTTTTGATCAAATTTACGATATATATTATTTGCCGTCATTTCTGAGCCGGCAATGTCGGGATCGCTGAACATTCCGATAACACGCGGCTCATTGTCATAAACCGTTATGGCGAATTCGCCCATTCCACCGGTCTCGATGACGTTATTATTCAGATAGTTATATGCGATAGTATCACGTAATAATCCGGGGTGGACACTCTTGGCATTGCGGCGGTTGTCTCGCCAATATATAATTCGGCCACGGTCATCACGCTTTACGAGTTCGCTCGAGCTGCAAACATATTGGCCGAGTTCACTGAATGTCAGAGTTGTTACTCTCGGTTGCGAGTCCTGATGGATGACCGGGTCTTTTCCGGAAAAAGATACCTCATAATAGGTCGAGCGCCTGACATTCTTAACTTTGCCCTTGAGCTCGAAGAGACGTAAGTCTGTAAATTCCGTGGAGTCGGAGATTTGTGCTGACTCAACGGAATCTGAGCCCTCGCTGTCCCATACTTCGGTATCACCCTTTTTCGAGCAGCCGGTCATTACCAATGCAAGAGCTGCAAGCATAATATTTAAGGCGTTACGGGTCATATAATAAATAATTACGACGACAAAGGTAATAAAGAGTTGTCAATTCTGCCAATAAATTTGTAACTTCGCTCGATATTTCAAATCAATTCCAACTGAAGATGACACGAATTCTCATAACCGCTTTGTTATCTGCCTCTATATTGACGGCAAACAGCCAGCATCTTACGATACTTCATTCCAACGATACGCATAGTCAGATTGATCCGACGGACGCCCCCGAAGATCTCGGTGGAGTTATACGCCGTAAGGCAATTATCGATAGCGTCAGAAATGCAACGCCGAATCCGGTGATGCTTGTCGACGCCGGAGATGCAGTGCAAGGAACAATGTTATTCACTTTATTTGGCGGTGAAGTCGAACAAAAGCTGTTAAATCATCTCGGATACAACATTCAGATACTCGGCAATCACGAATTCGACAATGGCATCGAACGTCTCGCCGCAAATCTGCGAAATGCGCAACCTGTTGTATTGTCGACAAACTATGACGTTGATTCAACGGCTCTGCGCGGTCTTATTCGGCCGTATTATGTAAGGGAAATCGATGGTAAAAAAGTCGGCTTTATAGCTATAAATATCGACCCCGCCGGGCTTATCGATTATGCGAACTGGAAGGGACTACGTTATCTCGACGGCTACGATGCTGCAAATGCTATGGCATGGTACTTGAAACACATCGAAAAGGTTGACCGGGTTGTAGCGATTACCCATATCGGCTGGGATGACCCCAACGGCCTTAACGATCAACAGTTGGCATCTCGTTCAAAAGACATCGACGTAATAATCGGCGGTCACAGCCATACACTTCTCAATCCTGCGCCATACGTCCCCAATGCCACAGGTGACAGCGTTCTTGTCGTTCAGACCGGCAGCAAAGGACGCTGGCTTGGTCAGGTCGACATTGACCTCAGTGAGAATGGATCTGCGTCATCAAAGTTATATAAATTGACGGCATCAAAAAACAAACCCGACGAGGTTATCGAGGCAATTATCAGCCCCTACCGTCAGAAAGCTGATTCCGTCGGCGCTGTTAAGATCGGGCGCGCTGCAATTGACTTCCCGCAGGATTCCCAGCAGCTTCTTAATTTACTGAGCGATTTTGTCGCAAGCAGGGGCGAAGAGATTTCCGGAGCAAACATTGATATTGCCATTATGAACAAAGGAGGTATTCGCAATGGCCTTTCAAAGGGGAGCATCACTAAGGGAGACATAATGACAATGCTTCCTTTCGACAATAAGATAGTCGTCTTAGAGCTCAAAGGAAAAGATCTGCTCGAGAATATCGAGATAATGTGCTCACAGAATGGGCAAGGGGTCAGTAGCGGAGTCTATATTTCTTACGGCGCAGACCTTAAACCAATCTCCGCAACAATAGATGGCAAGCCGGTCGAACCCGATAGGATATACCGCGTTGCCACAATATCCTATCTGGCTAATGGCGGCGACTACATGAAGCCTCTGACGCGCGGGCATATTCTGGCGCAGAGCGATTCTGTCATTTTTAATGATATAATCGACTCGCTCGAACATGGAGCGTTAAAAGGGCGAAAGCTTAAAGCCGACGATAATCCAAGAATGTATCTGAAAAAATGAACCTGAACCGTTTAACCCGAATTGCGTTCTATACGCTGATTCTCTTTATACCATTTTTATCGCAGGCTGCCCGTGTTGACCAGTGGGTAGATTCTGTTTATGCATCACTGTCGCCCCGAGAGCGTGTGGCACAGCTGTTTTTCCCCCATCTTGTTATCGATGATGACGCTAACGGGCGTGCGGCCATACGGAAGTATGTGTCTGGCGAGAAAGTCGGAGGACTTCTTTTTGGTAAAGGGACTACGTCGTCATACGCTTCACTTGCTTCTCAGGCTGCTTCTCAGACTGATGTTCCTATTATGATTTCAGCCGATGCGGAATGGGGGCTGGCCATGCGTCTCAAAGACGCGCCACGTTTTCCTCATAATATTGCCATAGGAGCCGGAAGAAACCTCAAGGCGGTAGAGGATTACGGACGTGAAATGGCACGTGAATTCCGACGTCTCGGAATTACCGTTGACTTTGCGCCGGTTGCCGATGTCAACTCTAATCCTCTCAATCCGGTTATAGGTTATCGGGCTTTCGGAGAAGATCCTGAACGAGTTGCAGAACTATGTCGTGCTTTTGCCCGCGGGCTCGAGGAAGAGGGCGTAATGGCTGTGGCCAAACATTTTCCCGGTCATGGCGACACATCGGCCGACTCTCACAAGACTATACCCAAAGTGGAGCGTAATGCCGAACAACTCGGACGTAACGACCTTTTCCCTTTTAAAGCTCTGATCAATGATGGAATTGGCGGAATTATGGTCGGGCACCTTAATGTTCCAGCCATAGATCCCTCTGGAGCGCCGGCTTCATTATCCAAACGCATAATAAGCGGTTTGCTTATCAATGATCTCGGATTCGATGGTCTTGTATTCACCGATGCTCTCGAGATGAAAGGAGCTAAATCTCCTGACGGCATCAATAATTGTGTTGCTGCGCTTCGCGCCGGTGCTGACGTCCTGTTGGGCTCTTTGAATCCGTCTGCCGACATCGATGCCGTCATGAAAGCCTTGGCTAACGGCACTCTCTCGGCCGAAGCCATCGAGGCAAGCGTCCGCAAACTGCTCGCAAATAAATTTTATCTCTGCACCGACCTCCCGAAACGTTTTTCCGGCAACTCGCTTTCTACAGAAAATACCCGTAATGTCATGCGGGAGTTATCGCGTATGAGCGTGATCGCATTGAGCAACGATGCCGGTGTGCTACCACTCGGCCGTACTGCCGGAGTCGCAATAATTCCTGTCGGAGGCACGGCCTCAGCTTTCACTGCGACGCTGCGTGGACTCCGCCCAGTCGACGATAACAGCGGACAAGTTATTGTACCGATTCTGTCTTCGTCGAAAGAAGCTGTGGCAAAGGTTTCGCAGTTGCGTAAGCAGTATGGTGACCGACTTGTGCCTGTCTTCTTTATGAATCCATATAAAATACAGCCATTTGCCGACGCGATTTTTCGCCTGCCAACTATAGTAATTGTGGGAGATAACACCCCAGAGCTTCAGAGTGCCGCCGCTGAAGGTTTATGTGGTCTTTACTCGATAACAGGCCGGATGCCCGTAACAGTCCGTGACATCGGAGTCTGCGGCGACGGTGTAGATGTCGAAGGGCTTGTCCATGCAGGCGGTCTTCCCGACGATGCCGACCGCATTGCAGAAATGAAAGTTGAGATAGACAGCCTTGTTGACCGTGGCTTGGAAACAGGTGCTTACCCGGGCTGTCAAGTACTGATAACTCGTGACGGACGTGTTATCTACGAACGTAATGCCGGGTTCACCGACAACAAGCACAAAACTGCCGTCAATGAGAATACTCTCTATGATCTCGCCTCAGTATCTAAAATAGCAGGAACCCTCGCCGGACTCATGGCAGCAGACGGAAAGGGTGTTATGAAACTGTCGGATACACTCGACAAATTCCTCGAAGAGTCGCGTGGCACCTCGAAAGGAGATCTGACTATCCGGCAGCTTGCCACACATCACACCGGAATGCCTCCATACCTGAATGTCTCAGGATGGCTCTCCGACGACTCTTTTCAGCCCGGCGGCCTCTACAGCCGACAGAAAAGCGATCATTACCCACTGCGCGTTGCGCGGAATATATGGGCCGTTGAGAACGCTCCAGATTCGCTGGTGTCATATATTATCAATGGCGTCAATCAGAGCAATAGCCGCGTTTACCGCTACAGCTGCCTTAACTATGTCATGCTCGCCGAGGCTCTGAAATCAGCCACTCGTCTTCCGATTAACCGTTGGCTCGCGCGCGAAATCTATGGCCCGATGAAACTCGACCGTATCGGCTATCAGCCTCTCGACATATTCGACGAAAGTGAGATCGCGGCTACAGAGTATGACGGCGAACTTCGGCGGCAGACTGTATGCGGCACGGTCCACGATGAGATGGCCGCAATCTCGGGAGGCATTCAGGGTAATGCCGGACTTTTTGCAAATGCGCGCTCGCTGACAGCCATAGGCGAGATGTTTGCCAATCACGGGAACTACAACGGACAACAGATTATCAACAGAGCCGTAGTCAACAACTATGTCAGAAGCGGTATCGGCTTCGATACTTCGATGGGACGCAGATGGCGCGGACATACAGGTTTTACAGGTACCGGAATGTGGCTCGATCCCGAACAGAAAATTGTTGTCACAATTCTTACAAACCGGGTAAACCCTTCACGAAACAACAAAGCGTGGAACCGTTTGGGATTCAGATCGAATATTATTAAAGCTGTCGAGAAAGCATTTCCCGTGAATTAAAGTTTGTTAAAGCCGCATCCGCTGCAAACCATTATTGCGGCAGCGTGTTTTAAGAGTGTAGCAGTTGATAAAATAGCTGTTGCATCAATCCTAAAACCGATATTCAAGATGATATACACTCAACCTGATCTTCCCTACGCCGCAGACGCCCTCGCTCCTGCAATCTCGGCTGAAACAATCAGCTTCCACTACGGCAAACATGAAAAAGCCTATATCGACAATCTCAACAGACTGATCGAAGGCACCGAGTTTGAAAACGCTGAACTGGAGGATATTATCCGCAACGCTAAAGGTGCATTGTTCAACAACGCATCGCAGGCATGGAACCATATCTTCTATTTCTTCACTTTCTCGCCGGATGGCGGAGGTGAACCCGGCGGCAGACTGCGTGAGGCCATAGATCGCGATTTCGGATCTTTCGACGCGTTTAAAAAGATGTTCGTCGATGCAGGAGTCGGACTGTTCGGTTCCGGTTGGGTATGGCTTTCGCGCGACCAGAACGGCAAGCTGTTGATCACTCAGGGCTCCAATGCCCAGAATCCGCTGACCGACGGACTGACACCGTTGCTGACGTTCGACGTATGGGAACACGCATATTATCTCGACTATCAGAACAGACGTGCCGATGCCCTCAACGCCTTCTGGGACTTCGTCGACTGGGACATTGTGCAGAGCCGATATTAAGCAAGAAAGATTAATCCAAAGACTGATTTTCCAACATAAGCATAGAGATTAGAAGAAATAAGCATAATGTGATGAATGGAGAGAGAGGCACTCGTGATGAGCCCCTCTCTTTTTTGCACATACCTCAGAACGGCAAGATATTGTTGATAGTGAAAATCAGATTCAGTCCGCGTGCGCGGTTAGCTGTTTCTGTTACGTTAGAAACATGAATTCCCATATCATAGTGTGAGCGATTCAGCAGTTTTTTCATGTCGAGGTGATGTGCGTCTGAAAGTCGGTCTGCGAGAGGAACCCTTATAAGTGCTGCCAGAAATTTTCGGTTGTTATAAATAACGGTCATTGGCGATACAATCTTCATTGCGTTAATGTTGTTACCACCCCAATTTCCCCATGTGTTTTCTGTCGCGATTAAATCTGAATAATCAATTCCCTTGGGTAAATCGAAATAACCGAACTCCTTTAGAAATTGAGCAGCAAATTGGTCTACTTTGTGAGCCAACATTCTGTTGCCTATAAAAATCTTGTATATATTACGGAATACTCGCGGTTTCAGCTTCGGCATTGTCTTTCGACCATATCTATGGAAGATTGATGCCCTGATAATCTCGCTTACCCAACTTTTAACCTCAACCTCTATATGGGCATTTTGTGCGAGCCATAACCATTTTCTGACCTCATTCTCTGGCGTCGGCATGACGTAACCGCAGTTATGATCTAAGATTGACTTCTTTAGATCATAATCGGCAATCGCTAAATCATCTTTGGGAATAACATACTTCTCAAACGGGACTTGAAAACGGTTGGCTATCTTTTCGGCAGCTTCGGCATCCGGTGATTCTTTTTCAGCAGAGATATAGCTGAACGCTTCAATTTGGTCATAGTTCCCATTAAAGGCTGCGAATGTTGTGTTGGAGTCGATACCGCCTGTCAGCGAAATCGATGGCCGTTTCCATTTGCGGCATACGAGTTCGGCGCCTCCGCGCAGAATCCTTGCACCCTCTTTTATAACTGCCTCATATTCGGGGGGGGTAGCGGTTATCTCGACATCCTCGATCGGGTAGATACGACGGTGGCTGATCTTAACACCTGAGTAAGTGTAGATGAAATCAGGAACTGATAGAAACACATTTTCATACTTCGACATATTGGCGGGCAGATATGCCCCGAGAACTCGTGGGTACCATTTATATGAAACGAGTTCTCGGGCGAAGTCGCTCATCTCAAGGCCGAGCACGTCGCCGAGAATCTGGGCGTGCGATGTCAGCCACAAGTCATCGTTCCCGGTTGTATAGTAGACAGGCTGCATTCCCGATGGGTCAGTCATGAAATGGATTCCCTTGGAGTCGACCCAGATAAGGCCGAACACGCCTGTCAGTTCGTTGATGCGGTCGACGAACGCCTCACTACCGTATGCCTCGGCAATATAGGCGAGCTGCTCGGCCTCGCGGTGCTCCATCGTGAACGGATTGTAGCAGTGGCCGATGAGCGCCAGTTTCACGTCGGCAGTCTCGGTTGTATGCAGACCGTCGTTTTCGCGGTGAACGAGAATGTTCAGCCCGGCGAACGTTGTCATCCGCCAGTTATCGTAGAAAGGGAATTTACCTGTCAGGTCATCGAGCTTCGCTGTCGATACCAGCCATCCCCGGCGGAACAGCAGGTGCTGAAGATCGGGACGCTTATCAAGTTCTTGTTTCAAATCCATAATCTATAGTTATTGAAAGTATATGTGTTCGAGTTCACGTTCGACGTTTGCTGCGCTATAGAGCAAACCCTTGCTCAGGGCGGCATCGCCCATGCGTTCTCTGAGAGCGTCATCTTCCAACAGGCGGCAGATGCGGTCGGCAAGCTCGCCAGGGGCACCATGAGGCACGACAAAGCCCGTGACCCCGTCGTCGACAAGCTCGCGGTGGCCCCGGTTATCACTGACCACCGCCGGATTGCCCGACAACATCGTTTCGACCACATTGAGCGGCAAACCCTCGCGACGGCTGCACGCCACGAGTAATTCGGCAACCTGCTGCCATTTCTCAAGACACGTGCAATAACCGAGAAAACGCACCGAATCGGACAGCCCCGCCGCTTCGGACTGAGCCTTCAGTGCGTCGCGCTCCGGGCCATTGCCCGCAATCACGAGTAGCGCGTCGTTGTGGCGCTCTGCAACCGTTTTCATCGCCTCAATCGCAAACCGCTGGCCCTTGTTTGGCAGCAATTCGCCTATATTGAGAATCACACGTCGCCCTTCAACGCCGAGTTCGCGCCTCAGGGCATCGTCGGTACGTTTTGGAGTATAGCGCGAAGCGTCGACTCCTACACCGTGGATATACTCGGTGTCGACTTTTAAACGCCTTTTTGCGAGATCACGGTCTTCGCGGTTAATGGTGATCAGAGTCGACGTCAGCCGGCAAAACAGCTTTTCGATAGGGTAGTAGACCAGCCACGCTTTCCGCGAAGCACCGCGATAGAAATGAAAGCCGTGGGCTGTATAGATCACGCGAGCCCCGGAGCCGCGTGCTGCCAGTCGTGTCACAATTCCTCCCATCGGAGTATTACAATGGATTATATCATAAGCTCCCTCACTAATAATCTGTTTCAGACGTTTATACGCTTTTAAGTTCGAGCGGGATAGGGGAGAACGCTCGAAGGGAACATCATATATCTTGTCGGCCCAATCGAGATTCAGGCCATTCTTCTCTGCAAGATTGTCACGCGCAGCTACTTCTACCATGCATCCATGTCGATGTAGAACCATTGCCAGTGGCTTATGGAACTGCGCCACATGGCTCATCACCGTTGCAGTTATCAGTATCTTCATATTATCTTTTTTACTCATTATAGCGATGCTCTATCTCCCTTAATGGCATTCACAAATTTCAGATATAGTTTCTCTCCCATAATCGGCAAAAAGATTCTATACCTGAGAAATCTTATTATTCTCATTCTTCTTGTTGCCCATAACGTAAAATGCCAATGGATAGAATAAGTATTCTCTGTTCTCATTAGCTCGCCTGTGACAAGGTTTCGCGCATTGAAATACTCGTTAGGCCAAAGTTCAATATAACCGTCGACAAACTGAAATTCATCTTTCTGACAATAGCCAAGCGGACGAAGATAATTCTGAGTATAAGTGTTATTGACCTCGAGATTTAAGGTGCCATCAGGTTTTATGAATGTCATCTGACGGTAAATATGCATCAGGTCTCTGAACATTTTTCTGCCTGGTGGAGTCGCAGTCACTACAGATATAAAACCGCAACCGTCAAGGGACAATATCGTGTGGTCACTTAGAAGAATCTTATCGTCGAATCGTTTAACGATCTCTATATCCGTATCAAGATAAAAACCGCCTTCATTATATAGAGCTTTCAGTCTGGCATAATCAGACACGAATGCCCATTTCTCATGAGCCGCAGCTTCTCGGGTGAAAATTGTCTCATCGAAGTCGAAATTAGACTCGTCCCATCGTTTCAGAGTAAAATCGGGACACATCTTCTTCCATGAATCGATGCACTTCTCAACCTTTTCAGGATAAGGATTGCCTCCAAACCAGCAATAATGTATTATTTTGGGTATCATCGGATGCTCAGATATAAGCTTAATATTCTGGACGTAATATTAAGACCGGTAATCTTATATAATCGGGCGATTTTTCTTACTTTCGGATTGGCAGTATATGAAAGTAAATTACTTCTTTCCTTCAATATTATCTTATATTTCGCTCTTTGATCTTTGCCCAGATCCGGCAGAAAGGCCAAAAGAATCGAATATTGATAGGCTAAGAAACTCATAAAGATTTCTTTTTCTGATTCTGAAACAGAAAGAGAACCGATTAGTTTTGTCCATTTATCTATGATATATAGAATACTGTCGAATGCTTTGACACCAATGGTGTGCGTTATTGAGCCCTCACGTTTACGATAAGCGTATACAGGCTCATCATAATAAAAAAATTTCGCTATAAGCGGATATAATTGGAAAGTGTAATCAATGTCTTCAGATAAAATGCCTTTTTCAAAAAAAATACTATTACCGCATATAATATCCGACTTAACTAATTTTGTGCAGGCTGATACCCATAATGTACCGATGCTGTTCATAGCTTCTATTACTTGCTGTCTGGGCAACTTATCTATATTATAGCCGCTTAGAATCGGGTCAGGGCTTCCATATATCCCGGTCTCAGATACAGAAATAGCCCTCAGTAATATGCAGTCAGGTTCATGCTTATTAACAATGTCAATAACTATCTTTTCAAGAAAAAACGTGTTAAGCCAAAAATCATCGCTATCCATAAAAATGACATATTCCCCCCTCATAGCCTTGATACCTGCGTTTCGGGCATCACTGAGACCTCCATTGGGCTTGTGGACGACACGAACGCGGTTATCCTTATTTGCATAATCATCGCAAATAGCTGGGCACCCATCGGGCGAACCATCATCTACGAGAATAACTTCAATATTGCGATATGTTTGACTGAGAACGCTGTCCACACATTCTGGCAGCCATTTCTCAACATTATAGATCGGAATAATTACAGAAACCAATGGATTTTTCATATCTCATTTCTTATTGATTCAAATAAATTGTTCCATTTGCTCATGATTACATCGTCGGAATATTCGCGCTCCATTTTGACGACTGCGGCTTCACCCATTTTGCGACGCAGCTCTTCGTCGGCCATCATCTGCCTAAGGCGACTGGCGAACAGCTTCTTGTCCCATTTTGGAATTACAAATCCGGTACGATCGTCGTCAATAGCTTCCGAAGGGCCGTTATCGCAGTCAAAAGCTATGCAGGGAAGTCCGCAGGCCGCAGCTTCAAGCAGAACCATAGGCATTCCTTCCTGCTTCGATGTCATTGCCATGATTGACGATGACAGGTATTCTCCCATGACATCAGACGTATATCCGACCTCGATGCTTTCTGTCAGTCCGAGATCTCTGATTCGATCCATCAACAATTCTTTCTCAGGACCGTCACCGCAAATGCGAAGTGTCCACTCAGGGAAATCGCAGTGAATATCCGCCCATATATCAACGAGGTCACCGAAATTCTTTAGCGCATCTATACGTCCGACAGCAACCACTCGCTTAGCGGTGTAATCCGCTCGTTTGCCTGTGGTAAACGGTACTGCGTTTGATATGTAGTCAGACTTTCGAATATAGCTGTAAGATTCGACATCGCGCTGCGTCAGAACAACGAATCGGTCGGCACGCTTAACAAGTCGCCTGACAAACAGATTGCTGATTTTCCGCGTCAGTCCGCCATCATCGGGAAGCTGTGCAGCATAGTTTGAATGGCTTTCAACGATTGTCTTACCTGCCGGCGCATAGCCTGAAATCCAGCCTGTTTCTTTGATATTCTGGAGTGTGATGGTAACGTCAGGCTTTTCCTCTTTAATGAGAGCCTTTAATGCCCGGCGCAAACGGACTGTATTGCTCAGTCGCCTCGCTAAAGGCGCGCCAAAAATAGGATAATACAGCTTAACCCGATGAATCTTCGAATTCAATTCAAAGCCGTCATCTCGCATGTCATTGAACGTCACCACGGTTACATCAAAGCCAAAACGCCTGACAAATTCATTCGCCTGATGGCAGATTGTCCGCGCCAATCCGCCATAGTTGCTGATAGTATGCAGTATATAGAGCAGTTTCATATTCTATCTCTTTATTTGAATCACTATCAAACTTATTTCGAGACTTTAACCTTGATCATTGTACCAATTCTTTTGAGTTGTGATATCGAAAAAACAGTACTACACGATGCGATTACTCCTATTATAAATAGAGAAATGGTAATCACAATCACCTCTATTACTGATGTATATGAATTTAGTCTTAAATGTTCTGATATGACAATAAGACACACAAGCGTCACAATAGAACGACAAACCGGTATAGCAACATTCTTTAGGAAAGCTGAAATCGGTAATTGTAATTCATCATGTCCTATAATAAGAAGCACTGAAATGTAAGATATTTCAATTGCCGTCATAACATAGAATACAATATCTAGTGGAGCACCAAACCATAGTAATAGCCATGAAATAGGTATATTTGATAGCATTAATAATGCTTTAATAATCTGAAACTTCTTGATATTGCCATTTGCTTTCATAAGAATGTTGAAAGTAAATTCAAACGGTAAGAAAATTGAATACAGCAGCAAACCCGGAATAAAAGTAATGGTATTCTCCGGTACATTAACAAGCCATATTTTAAGAAGTGACGGTGCCATGATAAAGACCGGAAAACACAATATAATAACAGCCAAGAAATTTGTTTTAAAACTCAAATATGCTAACTCGCGGTATCGTGAAAATTCGCCACGCGAATAAGTAGAGATTATCTGAGGACTAAAAGAAAGATTTAGGTCGTCAGCCAAAGTTATTGTTATGCCCATTACTTGAGTCGCAACAGCTTTGGCGGCATTGGCAACGACACCTCCGAAGAGATTCAGCACAAAATTAATTCCGGATTGAGAAACAGTATAACCCATTTCACCTACAAACTGCCAGCCTGCAAAACCACTCATTTCTCGCATCAGTTGCCTATCACGGACATTTCTGAAACGGGCGACTTCACCAAATGTTTGCCGACAATATATCGCCAAACCAAGACGCATAACCAGTGATACAACCAGAAGCATTGCTGCATAAAAAATCACGGGAAGAACCGGACTTAGCGCAAGTGATAAAACGGCTCCGAGCTTCAGCACCGATTCTATTGTTGCAAATACAGCATAAATTTTGATTTTTTCGTATGAAATAATTAAGCCATCGAATGGTACTGTCAGCATTGATATGGCAGCCGTCAGCATTGAGAACTGTAAAATTACCCAGGCAACAGAAAGCTTTTCAGGCGGTATATTTAGCGTAGGGAGTATAAAAAATGCGGCAGTTTCAATTACAGCGATAAATATTAAAGCAATTGCGGTTTGAATTTTCATTCCCATACTAAAGACAACATTAACCCTCTCGAAATTTCCACGACCTGTTTCAACGTTGATAAACCGTTGAATTGAGGTAGAAAATAGAACTCGCAGCGAGCCGAAAAGCACAATGACACTGCCGACAAGGCCATATAGGCCGTAATCATCGACGCCGAGAAAGTGGAGCAGAGCGCGCGAAGTATATAGCCCTACGCCTAACGTAAAAATCTTACGCAGGTAAAGATAGAGCGTATTATGCGCTATGCGCTTGTTGTCCTGCGAGTCGCCCGTCATTTAAGAGATTTAAAAGGTTCAACATACCCTTTTTCTTTTCGTTCAGAAAGGCTAATTGCAAACGGTATAGCAATGACTGACAGCAACTTGGCTCTATGTCTGAATGCTGTACCGGCATTATAGGTTCCATAACCGAACATGAAGGCCGAACAGAGCATTGCCAAAACCATAAAACGCTTCATATAGAAATGTGCCCCAGCTCGGTATTTCCATAATGCCCAGCACATCCACATATACCAGAATCCATCTATAGCGAATCCGACGATGTCGCTGATCCTGTTCCATTCAGTAGGGAGTGGAGAGAACAGGAAATAGAACATTTTCAGGGGAGAAAACAGCAGTCCCTGAACTGTTGAATTGGCATTAATCCACGTAAGATAATCGGCGTTACCACCACCTTGCGAATTAACTTTATCAAGAAAGGCTTTATTAGAGTCGAAGTCGAACGCATTAAATTTTGTGGTGAACATATCGAAGGAATCGGCAATTAAAAGCCAGATTCCGACAATAATGATCATTGAGATGACGCTTGATGTTGAGAGCGAGATTTTGCCTGTAGCAGGACTGTAGAACAGAAATGCTGCCATATAACCGAGTGCGAGTCCGAGAACACCGGCGTGCATGTATGCCGCAGCCAATAGAGCAGCAAAGCAAATGAGGACGTCGATTGCTTTACCGTTTACGAACCATTTGACAAAATAGAAAGCACTGACCGCGACAAAATATTCTACCCATGCTTCTCGTAAAAGAATCCCGGAAAAAATAATGGCATTCGGCAAGAATGATATAATAGAAGTTGTGATTATTATGGCATTATTTTTTATCTGGAGAAGGATAAGAGTTTTATAAACCATAATTAAGACACCCATACCAAAGAGTACATTCAGATATTGAGCGAGTAATCTGGACGCAAATGAAATTCTGTAGATTGACGCGAGGAAATATGGATAGTGAGAAACAGTATCGACATGTCCGCCTAAATAAATCAACCTCGCAAGATGATGGAAACTTTCTGTGTCGCTTCCTGAGTTCAGAATCGGAAAAAGATGGAAAAAATCGCAGAACATCAAAGCGATGCGAAAGAGTAACGCGGCTGCGAGAATCTTTCCTATGGCTCCATTCTTGTGCGTCAAAAGATAGAAAATGAAACACAGACCGTGAACTATGATAATGGGCAGCGCAAATGTCACAGAGTCGACATGACGGATACCCAAGACATAAATAGCAATGTCCTGAAGACCGATAAGTGCAAAAAAGAGAATAAATATATTCAGCACTTCGGTTGGATATAAAAGTTGTCGGCGAATTCAAGGAGGTCAGGCGTCAGAGAATTGCGGAAACGCGCCATGGCAAGCGCCCACTCAACGTCGAAGTCGCGCAGAACAATAACGCCCGACAAAGATCGGCGCACAGCGATGCGCGCAACTGCCACCTCGCTGGGGATAGTTTCAGATTCAGCCATCCACCGAGCGAACACATTCCGTAGACGCGCCTCAAGAGCAGACCGCTCAACATCGTTAAAAGCGGGATAAGAGTCAACCGCCTCTAACAATGCATTAGCTTCTGCCATATAGTTATCTATTAAAGAGTCATTTACATTTGACATAGCAAGACGTGGTTCATCAAAATCTCTTTGGAAGAGATTTTGATGCTGCAAATTTACGAATTTTCATTGATACAGGCCAAAATAACGCTTAATTTGTTTGCCATAATTACAAATTAAATTTTGTAAGTCTGGCATTTACAGCGTAAAAGTAAGATCCAAAAATCTCTTCCAAAGAGATACTTACATTTCAAAAAAATTATATGGGTTCTTACTCCTATTTCGATTTATAAATTGGGGACTATTATCGGCCTTTTTCTCTGGCATTTTTAGACGAATGTCAGGAATTTTTGGATAATGGGAATTTTTGGCTACTTTTGCCTTTGTTAAATCCATTACCAATGGCAAAAATTGTTGACAAAGAGAAATTTTCATCACACGTTACCAAGCTCGTGGTCGAGGCTCCCCTGATAGCCAAGTCGCGTCGTCCGGGCCATTTCGTGATTGTGCGTCCATGCGAGGGCGGTGAACGCATACCTCTAACCATAGCAGATGCCGACACTGAGCGCGGAACCATTACTCTTGTAATTCAGGAAGTTGGAGAGTCGACACGCAAGATATGCGCTCTCAATCCGGGCGAAGAGCTGATCGACGTTGTAGGGCCGCTCGGACGTGCGACTCACATTGAGAACGTAGGAACTGTCGTATGCTGCGGCGGAGGTGTGGGCGTAGCGCCTTTGTTGCCGATCATAAAGGCGATGAAGCAGGCCGGAAACCGCGTTATATCGATTCTTGCGGCACGTTCTGCCGATCTCATAATTCTACGCGATGAGATCGAACCCTGGAGCGACGAGGTGATAATCATGACTGACGACGGCTCGGACGGTGAGAAAGGTCTCGTCACAGATGGTCTGCGCAAGGTTATAGAGCGCGAGAAGGTTGATGAGGTTGTCACGATCGGCCCGGCGATAATGATGAAATTTGTGGCAAAGCTGACCGAAGAATACGGAATTCCGACTGTCTGCTCGCTCAACACCATAATGGTTGACGGCACTGGAATGTGTGGTGCCTGCCGTGTCACTGTCGACGGTAAAACCAGATTTGTATGTGTTGACGGGCCTGAGTTCGATGCCCACAAGGTTGATTTTGACCAGATGATGACCCGACTAAAAGCTTACAATTCATGAAAGAAAAGATAATTCAGCGCGGGCGTGACGCACAATGGCGCGTAGAGCTCCGTAGCCGCCTCAATGCCCGCCAGCGTGGTGAAATAGAGCGGGCTCAGATGCCCGAACTCGAGCCGGATGAACGCCTTAGGAACCCGCGGTCAGAGGTCAATCGCGGCCTCACGGCCGAGCAGGTTGCTTCCGAAGCCAGCCGATGTCTCGACTGTCCGAATCCGGGTTGTGTTACCGGATGTCCTGTATCGATAGATATTCCCGGATTTATCAAAGAGCTTGAGCGCGGCGACATTGATTCGGCCGCTGCTGTTCTTAAGCATACAAGCGCGCTTCCGGCAGTGTGCGGTCGCGTTTGCCCTCAGGAAAAGCAGTGCGAGTCGCGCTGTATCTACAATAAGATGAATAAAAAGCCCGTGGCGATCGGATATCTTGAGCGTTATGCGGCCGACCACGGAAATGCCGTGGCAGCTTCAGCCGCAGAACCAAACGGAATAAAAGTGGCCGGTTTTCTGGAGATCGTCG
>OGPY01000687.1_pt1 | contig 30176 bp, 19 predicted proteins | sample 1553121 | NCBI WGS metagenome assembly OGPY01 (sample SAMEA2580004, study PRJEB22360) | human gut metagenome
TTAAACAGAAATAACTGTTTAATTTTCAATTAGATAGAGATTGTATGATGTTTCGATTTGTTGCACGGGTTCGACTATACGGCCTTTTTCGGCAAATCCGATCTGGAACGGGCCAAAGCGATCAGCGGAGGAGTCGATTTTCTGCAAGCTCCCGAACGCGAGGAGCCGAAGAAGCTGTTTATCAAGGAGGCGCTGCTGTTGCGGCAGGCGTTGTCGCTCTGTCAGAGTTTGTTGAACTACGAGCAGCGTCTCGAAGCGGCCTATTTCGAAGCTGTGCGCACGCTGTTGACGCGCATCGAAGGCAAGGGCAAAATGTCGCTGCGCGAAATCAACGCACGGATCAACGAGCTGCTCAAACAGAGCATCAAGAGCGACGGTGTAATCAACCTCTTCTCCGACGTCGAGGAGGAGTTTTCGCTGTTCGATCCGAAATTTCTCGAAGAGATCTCCCGGATGAAGGAGAGAAACTTCGCCGTCGAACTGTTGCGCAAGCTGATTGCCGAACAGGTGCGAATTTATCAACGGACCAATACGGTGCGGGCCGAAAAATTCTCCGAGATTCTGTCCCGTGCCATGAGCAATTACCTCAAAGGGTTGCTGACCAACGAGGAGGTAATTCAGGAGTTGCTGAAAATCGCCCACGAGATCGCCCACGGCAAAGAATCCGACAAAGCGCTCGATCTGAACGACGAAGAGCTGGCATTTTACGATGCGCTGACCAAACCCGAGGCCGTACGCGATTTCTATACGAACGAACAGTTGGTTGCCATTACACGGGAACTGACCGATGCGCTGCGCTGCAACAAGACGATCGACTGGAACCTCAAGGAGAGCGCCCGTGCCGGTATGCGTCGGATCGTGAAACGACTGCTCAGGAAGTATGATTATCCGCCCGAGGGACAGGAAGATGCGTTGAGTACGATCATGAAGCAGTGCGACATGTGGAGTGAAAACAGCTGACGGATTGGCCGTCGGAAAAGCGTGATAACTCCGGTCTGCCGGGGAATCGTTATGTCTTGGATATTCCTCCTTCGGCCTTGCGGCTTCGTTCCGTGAATTTTCTGCTCATCGCTGTTTGCGAACCGTATCCTGTCGGTCTCGGATCGCCTTGCGGATTTGTCGCTGCTCGGCACTCACCCCTGCTGCATGGCCTGTTCGAGCGCGCCTACGATCCGCTCCTTTTCGCTGCTGCCGTCCGTGGAGAGACGCAGAAGCGGCAGGCCGATCTTGACGAGAATACCGTTTTTGCGCCGGTCGCGGGCGACCTGCACCTCGTCGAAGCGGTGGTGGAGCACGCCGTCCACCTCGATCCCCAGAATCGGCGTGTTGTCCATCCGGTTGTAGAGCAGAAAGTCGAGATGCGAGCGGCGGCGGACGAAGAGGCGCTCCTCGTCGGACAGCTCGACGTTCCGTCCGACCAGATCGTACAGCCGGTAGTGTCGGTGGACGCCGATGGCGGAAAACCGATCCTCCTCGGCGAGAATTCCTCCGATGAGCCGTTCGGCGATCCGTTCGGCCGGCGATTCGCGTTTCGCATCGGAGGCGAACCGCATGGCGGCGTACTCCGTATGCTGCCGCTCGATCCAGTCGCAGGTGGCGTCGATCTGGCGCTGATTGTAGATCCGGCCGTTATGGGAGTAGGTTTTCGAGGCGGTTGTCGTCAGGACCGTAAAGGGATAGTCGCCCTTCGGTTCGGTCATGATGAGCAGCTCGTTCCGGTAATATTTCCGGTTGCAGAAGTCGATGATGAGCGGATGGCAGCGGTAATGTTCGCGCAGCAGCGTGACGGGCAGCCGTTCCCCGAAGACCCGTTTGAAGGAGGAGAGGATGTTCTGCCGCACGTAATCGTAAGCGTCGGGCACCCGATGTTTGTCGCGCAGCTCCTCGGCCTTCGCCCTGAGCTGCTCCTCCACGATATGCGGCAGCTGCCGGCTGTCGCCGATGATGATGATATTCCGGCAACAGGCGCAGCAGACGGCCGCCGTGAGGATATCGACCTGCGACGACTCGTCGATGATGACATAGTCGAGCAGGTGCCCCGCGCCGATCGAAGCGCACAGCGAATGGGTCGTACTCAGCACGACCGGATAGCGTTCGACGAAGGTGCGGAAATGCGTCCGGTAGTTCTGCATCGTGAACGGGGGCCGCTCCTCTTGCCGCGCTTCGTTCAGGCGTTCGTATTTGCGGTAGAGCATATCGCGGAACAGCGCTTCCGACACCTTCCCGTATGCTTCGATCAGGCTCTTCGCACGCTGCTCGTCGGACGGTGCCCCGAGCCGGGCGATGCGGGCCGAGAGCTCGGCGATATAGGTTTCGTAGAACTTGCGATCGGCATAGGCGGGCAGCAGCTCCGCATCCGCGAACAGCCGCTTCCCGGGCCACGCGCCGCACCGGAACAGCAGTCCGGCCCGCAAAGCGAGCGACGGCCTTCCGCCCTGCCACCTCTCGGTAACGAGATGCCGGAACGACAGCGCACGCCGGCTGTCGATCGGACGGAAGAAACAGCGGTCGACCCGCCGCATCCGCGCTTCGTCCAGCGGTTGTTCCCACAGCAGATGACGGTACTCGCATTGGGCATAGGAGCGTTTCGTCCGCAGGTCGGCCAGCTCCGCGTTGACGCGGAAAAGCTCGTCTATGGCCGCCGACAGCTCGCCCAGCCGCGTTCGCAGGGCCGTGCGTTCCTCCGCCGGCAACCGCCACGTAGGGTCGGGCATGAAATCCTGCTGTTTGTCCGCGAAAAAGGCCTGCCGTCTGGTCCGGTTTCCCAGTTCGGCCATCAACGCCCCGTACTCGTATTTCGACAGTTTGTCGCGCACGTTGTCCACCGCCGCATTGTTGTTGGACACGACACCGACGGTTTTTCCCTGCATCAGCAGATTGGCGACGATGTTCAGAATCGTCTGCGTTTTTCCCGTGCCGGGAGGTCCCTCTACCACGCTCACCCGATTGCCCAGCGCCCGCTGCACGGCGAGTTTCTGGCTGGCGTTGCAGCCGAAGGGATAGACGAGGGCCACGTTGTCGACATCGCACGCCGCCGTCCGCCCGTTCAGATAGGCATACAGCGCCGTACGGGGATCCTGCGGATCGATGCGCTGCATCGTCTCGGCGAGCAGGGCGGCGATCGAACTTTTCTTCTCCCCTTCGGGAACCTCCTCTGCGGCTTCCGTATCGGTCTCCGACTCCAGAGAGGCTTTGGCTGCGAGAACCTCCGCGAAATAGGAAAGTAGCCGCTCTTTGTCTGCGGGGAGCGGCTGCGCATCGACCGCTTCGATCCGCGACTTCTCGATCGCCGGCGAACGCAAGCCCTCTCCGGCGCCCAGCCGGACATATTTCCCGTAGTCGAACAGCGTATCGTACGGCTCCTGCAACGTTCCGTCCTTGTAGATGCGTACCTGCCGGCGTGTGGCGAGCAGGGGATAACAGACTACATGCTCTTTGCGATAGCGGAATACCCGCGCCGCGCCGTAATCGACATACACATACGCTCCGGCCGGTCGCAGCCCGACGATCTCCGACGTCTTGTCAACGTAGGCGTCGCGCCGCTTGTCGTGTACGAAAATCAGTTGGTCGGTCATCGTTCGGGTCGTTTATCGGGAATTAAAAACCGCTTTACCCTCACAAAGATAGTCATTTTGCCGCGATGGGCAAGAAGATGATAATTGGTCCGGTATTATTCGCATTCGCGCGACCATAGCTCGTAAAGTTCGCGGCTGAGCGCGATGACCTGCTCGGAGAGGGCTTTCAGCTCGCGCGTGCGGCGCTCCAGAAGAAGCACTTGTCGCGGAATCGCCGTATGCGAAAAATGCGTGTTGACGGCCCGTACGATCTGGTTATAGTTGTTGCCCACGCGCTGTATCTGCTCGTAAAACTGATTCAGACGGGTCACATATCGGCCCAAGGTCGGGTCGATACGCACCACGCGAAACTCTTCGGCGAAGATTCTTTTGACGATAAACCGGCTGCGGTTGTGTTCCAGTCCAGCCTCCGCAAGCATCCGGCAGAAACGGATATTTTGCTGCTCATCGAGCCGGAACGAGTACTTGTAACTGGCTTTTCTCTCTTTGTGCTGTTCTTCCATATGTCAAGGTTTAAGGGGGCGCGACTCGGGAGCGGCACCCGGCCTCGCAGAGAAGGACCTTTGTCGGACAAACACCGGTTTGTCGGACAAAGGTACACCTTGCTACCGTCCGGCGACGGTAAATGCGTCGAGACGACGCAGGGTACGACCGATGGTTCGAACCCCTCGGCCCGCGGTGCTTCCCGGGCTGCAATATTACAACGCTTTTCGCTTGATAACAAGTCGTTTGATCGGCCTGGAACGGCCTCCATGCGACATACGTCGAAAGCATCCGAAGGGATACTATCTTCGCTCCGCGAGATGAATGACAGCCCTCCTGCTATCATGCGATGACAGCTGTCTGTCACGGATGTACTGCTATCGATGAAGTACTGCTATCATGGACGTATATCCATCATAGCTCCGATTCATTGCACGAAGTAATTCATTCACTGACTTCATTCCGTCACGGACGCAAGTCATTCACGATACGCATCAAACTTCGTTTTGCCGATTATCTCCGTAACGACCAAAGCGAGCGGCCCGATAAGGGCCGCTCGCTCCGTTACCGTGCCGTCGGAGTCGGTATGCAGCCGGCTTCGTGCTCAACGGCGGGGTAATCTTCTTTTCCTCGTGTCGATCCGTCCGAGACCTCGACGACCTGTTATTCGGCCGAAGCCGCCGACGCCAGCCGCTCGCCGAAAGCCTCCATCGCGCGGCCGATGACCGTCTCGGAGAATTTGGCGTAGTGGCGCGTCATGTTGGTGTTCGAGTGCCCGAGAATCTTGGCCAGCACGTCGATCGGCATTCCGTATTCGACGGCCATGCAGGCGAAGGTGTGGCGGGCCACATGCATAAGTAACAGGAAAGCAAGCGATAACAAAAATGAGTAGATAAAACTTAAATGGTTGGTATTTAGCATATTCGCTGAATTCTGCCAAATGAGTAAAACGCAAAAAAAGGTAATTTATAGTATTCGTTCAGTTACCAAAGCGTTAGCTGTCCAGTTACCGAAGCATACAGGTAACGCAATGAGGAGTACAGAATCTATCACGATGGGCTATTATTCACTGGTCGTCAATGTTTTGCATATCTAAGAGCGCTTATAAATTAGGTAATTTTGCCATTAAAGAATAAGCGTATGAAAGTAGAAAAATTCAAGGTGTTGCTCTACCTGAAAAAGAGCGGTCTTGACAAGTTCGGAAAGGCTCCAATTATGGGACGAATAACGGTGAACAACACGATGGCGCAATTCAGTTGCAAGCTGTCATGTGCTCCAGAGTTATGGAATCCACGGGAGAGTCGGTTGAATGGAAAAAGTAAAGAAGCGGTGGAAACCAATGCAAAAATCGACAGGTTGCTATTGGCTGTAAACTCTGCCTTTGATTCTCTCGTGGAGCGGAAAAATGATTTTAATGCAACGGATGTAAAAGAAATGCTTCAAGGCAGCAAAGATACCCAAATGACATTGCTCAAGCTGTTCGACAGGCATATCGAGGAAGTGAAGTCCCGTGTGGGGATAGACATATCCCACCGTACACTTCCAAACTATATTTATACCCGTAACCGTCTTGCAGAATTCATAAATTGCAGATTCAAGGTGTCAGACCTTGCCTTTTGCCAGCTTAATGAACTGTTTATACGTGAATTTCAGGAATATGTAGTAATTGAGAAACGACTGGGAGTCCAGACTGTGCGTCACTATTTGGCCATACTGAAAAAGATTTGCCGTATCGCGTTCAAGGAAGGACATTCGGACAAGTCCTATTTTGAACACTACCAGCTGCCAAAACAGAAAGAGACACCACCGAGAGCATTGAGCAAGGATGATTTCGAAAAAATAAGAGATGTAGAGCTTACCGGCTGCCGCCCCGAACACTCTATTGTCAGGGATATGTTTCTTTTCGCCTGCTACACCGGAACTTCATATGTTGACGTAGTTGCAATTACTCCTGATAACCTATCCAAGGATGATCAGGGAGCGCCATGGTTGAAGTACCGAAGAGGCAAAAACGGACAACTGTGCCGTGTCAAGCTGTTGCCGGAAGCCGTGGTTCTTATTGAAAAGTACAAGGATGAGACAAGGGCTACCTTGTTTCCTGTCATCCCCTACCAGGCTTTGAAGTGGTGTCTTACAAGCATCAAAATGAAAGTCGGGATAAAAGGCCGTTTGTCATACCACATGGGGAGACATTCGTTCTCGACCCTTATGACATTGGAAAACGGTGTGCCGATTGAAACTGTCAGCAGGATGCTGGGACATGCGGATATAGGTACAACCCAAGTATATGCCCGTGTGACTCCCAAAAAACTTTTTGAGGACATGGACAAATATATCGAGGCGACAAAAGACCTGAAACTGATTCTATAACTCTTAAAATATTTAAACAATGCGAAGTACATTTTCAATTCTCTATTATATTAACCGAGGCAAGGTCAAAGCCGACTGGACAACAGCCATCATGTGCCGTATCACGATTGACGGCAAGAGCAGTGTATTTACTACCGGATATTATTGCAATCCTGAATGCTGGAATACCAAAAACGGAACGGTAAAAGATGGCAGGACAAACGGTCTTCTTGCGAACCTACGGGCAAGGCTTGAAACTTCTTACATGAACCTGTTAAAGGAAACGGGTATGATAACTGCTGAAATGCTGAAAAACGAAATAACATGTGTAGGGACTGTTCCTGTAACTCTTTTGAAAACCGGAGAAGAAGAACGCGAAAGGTTGAGAATCCGTTCCGTAGCGATAAATTCTACCTCATCTTACCGTCAGTCCAAGTCTACTCAGGCATACCTGCACGAATACCTGCTTTCTATGGGGATGAATGACATAGCTTTTGAAGACATTACAGAAGATTTCGGTTGGGAATACAAACTATATCTGAAGGGTAAAGGTTGCGGTGCGAGTCACATCAACCACTGTCTTACATGGCTGAACAGACTGATATATATTGCCGTTGACAGGGAGGTTCTCCGTTTCAACCCGCTTGCGGATGTACCTTACGAGAAAAAGCCTACAGGTAAATTGAAACATATAAGCAGGGCTGAGTTGCAAAGGATTATGGAGCAGCCTATGCCGGAAAGATTGCAGGAACTTACCCGCAGGGCTTTCATATTTTCCTGCTTCACCGGATTGTCTTACGTTGATGTTAAACGGCTCTATCCTTCACATATTGAAACGACTTTAGACGGAAGAAAGTACATCCGTATCAACCGTAAAAAAACGGATGTGGAGTCATTCATACCTCTTCATCCCATAGCTGAACAGATATTGGCTATGTATAACACAACGGATGAAAGCAACCCCATATTCCCATTGCCAAAACGTGACATGTTATGGTACTGCATACATGAAATAGGCATCGTGGCCGGTATAAAGGAGAATTTGAGCTATCACGCCAGCAGGCATTCGTTCGGCACTTTGATGCTTTCTGCAGGTGTCCCGATAGAAAGTATAAGTAAAATGATGGGACACACGAGTATTAAAACGACACAAGGATATGCCAAAGTAACCGATGATAAAATATCCGAGGACATGGACAAGCTGATTAAACGAAGACAAGAGCAAAAGAACAATCCCGGACAGTCGTCCGTTCCCTCTGCCGTCCATAGAAGTTAGTACAGACTCTATTGAAAGCGAAAAGGTCAGGCGGCTTTGCCGTTTCGGGCTGAATCTTCCTCTTTCAGAGCGTATTCAGCCCGAAAACCTTTTCCCTTTCACGTCTGTACAATGGATACCGACGGCAGCGGAAACAAGCGACTGACGGAAAAGTCAGAAGAAAAATATAAAACAGCATATAGATGGAAATTAAATCACATCCGATTCTATTTCTATATGCTGTTCCCATTACTTAAGAAGGATATTTTTTAGAAATACAATAAAGTGGGCAGACGGTAAACTGCGCTCCCTCCAGAAAAATCAATTTTTGTTTTCTGCAGCTTTGGCTGTTATTCTCATCTGTTCGGCAAGAGTCATCACATTTGGGATACTGTCATGCGAGAGTAAAATGATGATTTTTCCACTTATTTTTTCTATTTTCCGCTATTGTAAATGACATCAAGTAGCTCATTTGCAAGTTTACCATCTGTGATTTTAATAATGTTATCTTCCTCTGTTACATAGCCAAGTATATTGATACTGCCATACCAGACCGTGGACCTATCTATGATACACGAGGATAAAGATAGTTTAGGTACAATCTTTACATATAATCCCAAACTTTTTAGATAATTCGTCTGACTGCTTTCCTCTGATGTAAGAATTGCAACTTGAACACCACTTGCATGAAGCTCTCTGAGCATTTTAACAAATGTGTTTCGTTCTGTATGATAGAGTTTTGGAGAGGATATGACAATAGATTGTCTTGAACTTTTCAAATTTTGCATAAATGCCAAACGGAATGTGTTACCATTGAAAATCTGTCCTTCATATGATGATGTTTGTAAGTCATCTGTATTATCAAACAGTGTCTGAGTATCTTTTGACAGTACCCGATAACCGATGGCAGAGTATCCTTTTAGGCGTTTACGATACATATTCTCACAAACAGGTTCGTGTATATCAATATAGTCATAAATACGAACATCTTTCTTTCCCTCATTCTCACGGTGCAAACGTCCGGCATATTGTGCCACCAATCCTTTCCATGAGATTGGCAGTGCCAAAAGCAGTGTATCAAGTCGTGGATAGTCAAATCCCTCTCCCACATATTTTCCCGTGGCTACTATTACAAGAGGGGCGTCTTTGGGGATATCTTGTAACTTTTGCAGCGTTTCTCTCTTGTTCTTTGCACTCCCTTCTCCTGTGAGTTGTATGATGTTGATGATATGTTGCTTCAACATTTCGGCAAGCAATTCTACATGAGAAGTTCTGGCAGTAAGTATTATAGGTGTTCGACCTGCCGCTACAACATTAAGGACATCCTCTACAATAAGATTATTTCGTATTTCCGATTCAGCGAGGGATTGTGATAGTTCCGTAAACGATTGCTTGTCATCGGTAACAGGTCTGTAAGATGTAAATCTCGGCACAAGATAACGCTGGAACGACTGCTTCTGTATCTGCGCCTTGGCATCGGCAGAAAAACGAATCGGACCGCATTGCATGAAGATTATAGGCTGCAAACCATCTTTACGGATTGGAGTGGCAGTAAGTCCATAGACATAATGTGCCGTAACATGCTTTAATACATTCTCAAATGTTATGGAAGATACGTGATGACACTCGTCTACAATGACCATCCCGTATCCTTTTATAAAAGGCTTGACTTCGTCATTTTCAAAACACGACTGCATAAGGGCTATATCAATAACACCATGCAACGTGTTAGAGGTAGAATCAAGACACCCGACTGGAGAAAATGCCTTCTTCCTTCCTCGTTTCTTGGAAATCTCATCTTCTGTAAAATCTATGTCAAGAAATTCAGACAGACGTTCATGCCATTGCATAAGCAATGCCTTGGAGTGTACCAGAATAAGAGTATTTGTCTTTCTTCGGGCAATCAGAGCCGCGGCTGTAACAGTCTTTCCAAAGGCTGTCGTTGCAGACAATACACCATTGGAAAATGGCATGAGGGCATTGATGGCATCCAACTGTTCATCGCGTTCCTTTCCTTTGAATGTTACGCCAATAGGTTTACCATGATTTGTATTATCAACTATTTCATAATCAATTTTGAGGGAATACAGCATGTTGATAATGGCATCCTCACACCCTCGAGGCATTGCAAGATATTCATCGGTAAAATCTGCACGGCAGATAATACGAGGAATGTTATATGTGGGAATACGCATCGCCTGTTTGCTGTAAAATTCAGGATTTTTGAACGCCGCAATATGTTTCAAATGATTACTAACCTTATCTGAAATAGATTTTAATGGAATATATATCCTGTCTGATTTATGTATTATAAGCCTGCCGTTAAAGTCTTCCTGTGTCGCATCTTGTATGACTGGTATTTCCCACGGTTTATTTTCCGAAGATGTGGCCAATGTTCCAAAATCTTCCTGCTGATGCTGTGTCAATAATGTATCTACGGTACTTTCATCTATTTTTCTTACATTGTACAGGTATGCCCATTGATTCTGGAACGGAAGAAACTGATCATCTACAAAAACGCTGTTTCCTGCTTTTCTGGCTTTTCCTTGCAATGGTAACGCAATGAGATTGCCGAATCCGCCTTCCGGTACTTTATCCTGATTGGGAAAGAAACGATCGTATGAATCGAATGTCATCCGCCCATTGCGCTTCATGGCTTCCGTAAGAATTGTATTGCCTAATTTCCTTGCTTTGCAGGCCGGTATGGGTTCATTAAAGAAAGTCCACACATGAGCGCCATTGCCAGAGCGTGAGCGTTCTATACTGAACGGAATTCTCCACTCTCTACAAATGGAAATAAATGCCAATACATCGTTCTTATATCCATGAGTACAATTCTTGTCATCAAAATCAGCACACAGGAAAGAACATTTATTATCAGAAGTAACAACGTACAGACCTATAACATCGCATCCGTTCTCATCTTTACCTTCCAGATGTCGGTATATGTCTTGATTGGTTAACGGGGCAAAATTGCGGTTGGGACACTCTGCACATTTATGCTTTTTCTTGTCACATATTCCTCTGCGCCATTCGTTGATACATACAGGTTGGTAACCACCCTTTTCTGTGGTTTTGTTGAACCATCGTCGTGCAAAAACATCATCCCGTCCCTTGAAAAAGTTACGGAACAATGCAATTTTCTCATCAAGAGAGAGTTTGATTGGAGGATATGTTATGGAAGAAAATGCTGCACTTTCATCAGCACGTTTGATGGAGGAATACACTATACCATGCTGTGAAAGTATTGACTTAAGTTCTTCATTTTCAGTAAGTAGGGCATTGTATTTAATGATAAGCGCATTGTATTTCTCTTGAAAACTGTCCATCTGTTATTTTGTTGCCATTAAACCACACAGTAATGCAATTCCAAAACTCAGAAACGTTCCGGCAAGGACATATTCTGTTTTTGCTGTATCCGTGTCTTTGAATCGAAGTATGGATTTTGCCGCTATGATAAAACCGATTGCTTCATATTGCCCAATGATAACGAATATGATTGTAAGAATGCGCTCTAAATTTCCAATCAACGCTCCTGCATTTTTGATATTTTCACAAGATTGTGTCTCTCCAACTTGATATTTCTTTAAGACCAGCTTGATCAGGATGTTTGCAGGCTTGATGCACAATAGTAACGCCAATATGAACAAAGGTATAGAGTAGGTACCATTGCAATCCATTGATTGGATTGGCAACTTTGTTGTAGAGTCAAAGAAAAATGTCACTATAATCAATATCGCCAAATGAGCAACCTGATCAATCACAAAATTCCATAATCCTTTGGGGCTATATGTTTTGATAACATCTATCACCAGATGAGAAAAAGCAATGGCAAGGGCATAAAATCTGAATTCATAAATAGGAACAACTGCCCATGATACCACGCCGATAATAAGCGAATGCACATACAGGAACCAGCTTTTGAACTTCCTTTCCTCTTTCTGTGCACAGTATTTATCATTTTGCAGGTAAAAATCTCCTATAACATGTGCCAATAACAGACTTAAAAACAACCAATTATTCATATTCTTTAAAATTTATCTGTTCAAAATACTTTATAGATTCTTCTATACAATACCATTTTGTAGCTGTAGAAGCATTATTTACACTGGCTTGGGATATACCCAGTTTCTTGGCAATGTCTGCCTCTTTAAAACCAAGCAGTTTATAGTAAACGACTTCACTTTGGCGCACAGTCATATCATTTAATATGGCATCGGTCAAAAGAGCTATAGTTTGTAAAGGGGCAGATAATTGCTTTTTACTTGTATGAACAGACATCGTTCCCTTATTAAGGGAACTCATCTCCTCAAGCGCACGTCCTGACAGATATATAGCCTCACCATCCCAAATGCCTTGTTCGGTATTCACTATTCTCATATCTCCAATACCAATGGCCATTCGTATTCCGTATGTATGGAAATTTTTCGTCTTTTCATTTTTAGCTGTGGAAAAAGATTTGATGCAGGATTTGATTATAAAGGCTATCCGGAATACGTTTGATACATTCTGCATTACACACTCTATATAGTCCCCTTTTATTTGGCGACCTTCAAAATCAGGATAACTCACTTTTAACAAGCTAAATAATGATTCTATCCTTTGCTTTAATCCTATAGTTTCATTCACGGACAAGGAAGTGGACGAAACTATATCCGCTGAAATTGTTGCAAACATATTATTGTCCATTGATTTGATAACAAAGGTATGAATTTTCTTTTATTCCGCCAAATTATAGACCAAATAACCTATAATCGTAGAATATAGACAAATAAGTCTATAAAGGTAATTTATATACAATATGAGCTATAGCAAAAATCTGCACCATTTCCATAGGCAAATGATGCAGATTATAGAGCAAGACAAACATATCCATTATTTCCTGTACGCCTCCTTGTACCCTTTCATCAGTGTCTTTTCTATGTCAGAAGCCCGGTAGAGAATCTTGCCGCCTACCTGTGTGTAAGGCAGAATGCCGTTGTTGCGGTAGTCCTGCAGGGTTCTCCGGCTTACTTTCAGCAGGAATGCCACTTCCTTGTCCGTCAGCAATTCATCGCCATAGGCAGACGGTTGCCGTTTTTCCAACAACTTTTCGAGCAGGGCCAACAACCTGTCGAAATTCGAGTGGAACGCCTTTACCCACTCGTGGTCCTTTTCTCTGATTTCATTACTCATACACGTTTGATATTGAGTTATACATTATTCTTGAAACTCACTCAAATGGTCGTTCCTTTCCAGCGGGCTTCCTTACGTTTGTCCTCCACGTTTCCGACTACCCGCTCCACATCATCAGGACGGTAGTAAGTCCGGTTCCCGATTTTGGTAAAGGCAAGCGTCCCGTTATCCCTTAAGGTCTGCAAGGTTCTCGGACTGATACGCAACCTGCGGCAGACCTCGTGGTTGTCCATCCATTCACTTGTTTCCTTCCCGCCGTGTTCGCGGCACAGACTTTCCACCCGCTGCACGAAGCGATCCAGCTTGGTGGCAATCTCCTCGAAAGTTCTTTTTTCAAAGCTGATGATTTCCATTGTCTTCTTTATTTTCTAGTTAAACATATATTCAAAATTCCGGAACAGAACAGGTCTTTTACAGCCGATATGCCATCATGTATCATCGTCCTATTCTCGGTTGGAAATATGACTGTTTTTTCTGTTCCCACTACAAATAAAAGCAGTAGAAATCACACTGCAATGGATTTTCAGACCGGTGACGATGCGTTGCCCGGAATGACATCATGTTACATCTCAACTGCATACAATGAGCTTTCTTTATAAACAGAATTTGCTTGAACAATCCGGTATGGAGAAATCACTCCGGCAAATCACGGCAGGCAGCACCGACCGCCCAATCAGTATTGTGCATAGGGTAACATAATTGCCACGGTATCTCCATTTGCTTGATTCTGTTCACTATACACATTTCCTTTGCTCACGACAACGAGTCAAGGTGCGCACCGAGACCAGTGAGTAAACCGATTAAAATCAAAAATGTATGGTAACAAAAAAGAAATTGACCAAAGAAGAATGGGAGGCCATGACAGGTACGGATATGTCACTCATACTCCCGTCAGATGGCAGCATTGAGACTGCCAGGGAATCATCCTTGAATGATATAGGAAAAGAGAAGTCAGAAGGAACGGTAGAACAGACCGACACCACATCCGAGAACCTGCAACCATCAACAGGAAAAGAAGAAGCCGTTCCAACGTCTCAGCGTCGTATAAGCAGCAGGCAGAGGAAGCTTTCCCTGGACGAATACCGGAAAGCCTTTCTTCAGGTCCCGAGAATCGAAGACCGCAAGCCCGTGTTTGTTAGCGGCGAGGTACGTGACAGGCTGGACGAGTTTGTCCGCAGGTTGGGAGGACGCAAGATGAGCGTTTCAGGACTGCTTGAGAACATTGCCCGACAGCATCTTGAAATCTACTCGGAAGACTTCGAGCAGTGGAGAAAACTGTGATATTTTCCTGAATGACAGACTTACTGACTCCAGTCATTACAATATTCAGACAGTCTGTAGCCGACCTGAGGGGGTAACGGACAAAACTTCAGTTTTGGGAGTTAGCGAGGTTATCTTTCGGGCATCCCGAAAACCTCGCTCCACTCCCGAAGAGTGGAGGCAATCCGCTCCCGGTGTTCGCAGATTGTGAGAAAAAGAATAATCAAAAATCAAACAAAGAAAATATGAATGACAGAAAGAAAAACAGACCGAGGGGACGCCCAAAAGTAAGCGGAGTGTGCAAACTCAGCAAAGCCGTTACAGTGAAATTCTCCAAGATAGACTATGAACGGTTATGCCGACGCAGCAGACAGGCCAACCTCACGCTGGCGGAATTTCTCCGCGTATCAGCCTTTGAGACGACGATAACGGCCAGGCACTCGGCCGAAGAGACAGCCGTCATACGCAGCCTTACGGGTATGGCAAACAACCTGAACCAGCTGACCCGACTGTCCCATCAGGCCGGGTTCCACCGTACCCAAAGGATAGTGACAGAACTCCTGCAGAAACTCAAGGAGATTATTGTCCGGTACAGGTACGGAGAAAGGAGGCCGTCATGATTGGCAAAATCAAGAAAGGGAAATCCTTCGGCGGCTGTATCCGCTACGTGATGGGCAAGGACAACGCGGCAATTATTGACTCAGATGGCGTATTGCTGGGAAATATCCGGGAAATAACGGACAGTTTCAACTACCAGTGTGAGCTTAATCCGAAGATAAAACAGCCTGTCGGACACATTGCATTGAGTTTCAAACCTGAGGATAAGGCATTGTTGACGGATGAATTTATGGCTAAAATAGCCCGGGAATACATGGAACTGATGGGGATAAAAAACACTCAGTTTATTCTGGTAAGACACCATAACGCAGACAATCCGCACTGTCACCTGGTTTACAACCGCATAGGATATGACGGCAAGGTAATCTCTTCCCAAGGCGATTACAAGCGTAATGAAATCGCCACGAAACTGCTTAAGAACAAGTACGGGCTGACATATGCCGAGGACAAGGGCAAGACTAATGTGGAGAAACTCCATGCTTCGGAGCGTGTGAAATACGAAATCTTCAATACCGTTAAGGCAGCTTTGAGGCATTCCAAAACATGGAAAGAGTTCAACGATTACCTGCTTCGCCGTGGCATCAGGCTGGAATTTGTAAAACGTACCAAAGAGATAAAAAAGCCGGATGACATACAGGGAATCCGGTTCACCAAGGACGGGCAGACCTTCAAGGCCTCACAGATCAGCAGGGAGTTCAGCTTTGCCAGACTGAATGCCCAATTGAGTTGGAAGCCTTCGGAAACCCAACAGGAATCCGAACATAAGGTGCAACAAAGGATACCGAACGGAGGCCATCTTTTCGAAAGTACGGGACCGGGACTGTTCAGTCCGACAAATGGCACCGCTCCCGAAGAGCTGTTATCTCAAGAAGAACTCTTGCGCAAACGCAAGAAAAAGAAAAAGAGGAAAGGATTCGGGCTGTAGCCTGTCCTTTCTTCATTCAAATTATTCATTAACATTAAAATTGCAGGAATATGAAATTGGAAGAATATATCGAGAGCATCTTCGGATGCCTGGAAAGAATCGAAAACAAAATCAACGGGCTGTCCGCTCCCTTGCTGGAAGGTAACAGCCCGACAGTTAACAATGAAAAGGAAAAGGATGAGTCCGTGCTGAATGAAGTCAAGAATGGTCATGAGACATTTCGCAAATTGTTGGCTCGCATGTGCGAGGGACTTGCCGCCATCAAGAACGATATGATTTCCATGGACAGGAAAAACTCGTCACAGGAAAGACTTGGACAGGTCTTGTCGGAAATGCGTGATGAACAGCGGCAAAATCAGGAGAAAGTGGAAAACCTGTTTTGTGAGACCAATGACACAATCAGAAAGAATGCCGTCAAGACAAGCAACATCAACCATCATTTCAGCCTGAGCATAAAATCCCCGTACATCCTTGGGAGTTTTTCCGTGATGTTCGCGACAATCGTGATTCTGTCCGTGGCTCTCTATTTTTCGGTGAGGACAGATAACGTGCAAGTCGATAATGATCTGAAATATCGTTATGTCAAGATGAAAGGAGAGGCTACACCCGAACAACTTGTAGAACTTGAGAACCTCTTCGGGCCGAACCGGAACAACGGACAAATCAGGCAGATACGTGAGGACGTGGAAGCCTACGAGGAAACTATACAGAGAAAGGCAGCATTGACCGAGCAGGCACGGCTGAAGGATCAGGCCGCAAGAGAACTGGACAGCAAGGCGAAATCCATCAAGGACAAGTCTATTACGGACAAACCTAAAAAGTAAGCCCATGGCCAGTGTTAAGATAAAAATTAGACTTTATACAGCCATATAGCTCTTTCATTTAATACTAATACTTCCCTGAAAGATGGGATATTTAAATGAAAAAGCCATAATACTGCCGTAGATAAAGAGTGTATATGTATAATCAATCTTCTATACAAAATTCGTAATCAGATAAAAATATATCAGATTTTATATACTTTCGCTTTTTGAAGAGTAGATTTAAAGGACTCTTAAAAGAGGCGTATCATTACTCAATACAAAGCTTGATACGCCTTTTCTTTTAGAATGTTCAATTTTAATATTTTGCACACTATCACGTTCCATATAATGTTGGTTAATATCTGCTCTGTTATATCTGTTTATTATAAAAGTATAATTTTATATGCAATCGCAATGCACAGAGCGATATTTGTTGAGACATTTCTCAATTTTAGTCTTAATGCTCATTCTGTATTTATCTGGAGCTAGGACTTCAACATCAGGTCCAAAAGCTAGAATTAATTGGTCAAGTTCTCGTGTTGGTATTACTTTGATGGTAACTATGCACTTGTATTCATCAATAATTTCCTGTGAGGTGTGCAGTGGCTTTGAAACAATGTATTTAAATCGTTCTGAACTAAATTGCAAAATAATTGTTTCGGCTTCCTGTACTTCATAAGGCACCGATACCCCTACAATATCATCAAAGTAAGAGTTAAAATCCACAAGGTCATTTTTACAGAATGGTACATCACTTCTACTTATCCCTTCAATTCGGTCAAGGGCTCGGTTGACAATATAATCTCTCCCATTAATACGTCCGAATATGAACCATCTGTTATTATATTGTTTCATATAATATGGATGAAGCACATTCGTTGAACTAATGCCTGCGTGTGTTGTGTAGCTTACTTCGAGGGGCTGGTGATTGATTGTTGCGTCTATGAGAGTTGAAAGGTATTCAAGCCCTTTTAAACATGAGTTACACTGAAATGAAATAAGATTTTCTCTATCCGATTTTACTCCAAAACGAAGTTCTAGATTGGAGATAACATCTTCAAGCCAAGCATTACCAGTAACTCCACGATATTTACTAAGCATTTCAATTATCGAGCGTAAAGAGTTAACCTCGGTAACCGATAGACCATTCTGGTAGATTGAATAGTTTGGCTCAGAATATCTGTAGTAGCATTTCTTTCCTCCAAATGGTTTGGCATCAAGATAGATGTTATCGGGTAGCATCTTTCTTATGGCATTTAGGTCACCTCGTAACTGACGCAACTTGATGGTAGAGTCCGAACCTTCCAATTCATAAAGATGATTGTTGACTATTTCAAGGAGATCTTCGATAGTATATTTCTTATTCCAGTCACTGAAGCATCTGTCCAGCACTTGATAACGATACTGAGCGTTTCTATTTTCTGACATTGTTAGAGTTGCTTATATGAGATGGTGTAAAGTATTCCGTTTCCTATCTGCTGTTTATTGAACAGTTCGAGATCTATATTCCAATCTTCTCTGAAATCGCGGTCGGTGCATTCAGCGTTATCTCTTCCAAATGGTGCCCATCCTTTTGCTATACCTGCATCTGGACGTATACAGACCTCTGCATTATCCGCTTTAACCGTCAGACACCGTTCATGCTCAACATAACCTGTATCTTGAATTTCCGGTTCTATTCCGGTCAGTTCAAATATAGCATCCTTCAGGAAATGATTTCTCTTCTTACCGTTGGCAAAATCTTTTATAGCATTTACTGCCACATCTGAGTCATTAATTGAGACGATATTTGTGACGATAACCTTAATTGATACCAAAACTAAGTCTGCTTCATTCTTCAGACTGGAAATCATTTTTGCCAAAAGCATACAGCCTAAGGGCGTTTTTAGGTATCTATCAGAATATTCAATAGAAACAGCCTTGCCTCGTAGGTTAGATATTATTCTATTCCAATTACCAGTTTCCGGAGCTTTCAGAGAATCAAAAAAACGACCCAACGAGCTGTGTTCTCTTATTCTATATTCGAACATAAAGGAAGAATCGTCCGATGAAAAGGCGCTCAACAGTTGCATTCTATTTATGTCGGCATAGGACAATGAATTTGGCTGTGTGGTTATGAATACATCTCCACTTCCCCAATTCTTAGAATAGGATGTATCAATATTTTTCCCAAAGTATGTTTTGACGATTCCGTCATTCATAATCACGACCATCAACGGAAATAATCCTGTCGGCAGTGTGTTTTCAAGACATTTAAAGTTGGTTTTAAATACCTCCGCAATTAAAGTTGCACTGTCAGCTGACGAGAGCGATTTTACATCTGGTACGCTTGGCAGTATAAAGGCAACGTCAACTCCTTCTAGAGATAGTTCTGTGAGAATTTTTATAAATGGGAATGTTTCCGCATCCCATTGAGAAATGTTGTCGTCGACAAATATTCTGATACCAGAGATGTCCTTGTTCCGTGTGAGCTGATAAAACTCGGTCGTGATGTCTGATGTCACAGCATGAGAATCAGGCATTAAATAAATAATTTCCTTTGGGGCAACACGGGCCTTGACTTCCTGTCTTAACCATTCTAGAGCCTTGGGCCGGTTAAGATAGTTCGTATACCATTGCGATCTGCGATCTATAAGGCACTTCGTGCAAGACCGTTCACAGTCGCATCTTTCAAGAGTCTCCAAAGCCATTTTTAGGACTTCATCTTTATATTCTCGGAAGAGTAATGAATAACCTGCACCACCGAGAGCAGTATCATATATGAAAATAGAATGATTTATGCCATCATAGCCGAATTCAATCTCTCCATCGTTGACTCCGAGCAGCTCCGTGAGTTTACGGCTAAGAATCACGCCGAGAGAATAGAGTGTCTCTGTGTCTTCTACCAGATTGTTGTCCTTGTCATAAAACTTGATCTCAACAAAGTCAGTCTGGTATCTTCCGACCAACAACACATGACGTCTTACTGCAGCACCGTCATTTTCGCCACCGGGACAAGAGGTCGAAGCTAGAAGATGTTTATGGTGCGACAGCATCCGCTCTGTGGAGTCTGGTGATTTTTCTGATTTCATTCTACCGCAATAAGGACAGAAAGCATATCCATACCCACTCGTTCCTTTATTATAAAAGAGAATCTCAGACCTTGGCGTTGAACAGCGGATAGACATTTTTGCAGAATTTGTCTTCAGAAGCCAGGCATCCATTTCAAGCAAAATAGGCTGAATGAAATTCATACTGCCGAGAGAGTCCATTTTTCGTGTCGGGGTCGAATCCCATGCTACGGAGAATGCAGCAGGTTCAACGACCTCTGTAAAACGCTGATCTGTCGATAGTGAGATGTCCTTTATGCCATGCATAGTTCCATGCCGACCGCACTTGGGACAATCCGTCTTAGCACTTCCATAGATAATAGTTGTATAACCACAATGAGTGCAATTTTGTATGATATACCTTGAAGTGCTGTCATCGTATTTTGTCTTCAGACGAATACCATTGGGCTCATAGACCCATTCGTTTTTCACTACTGGATTACCGGGAGCATAAGAGGAGATGGCCTGACTTATATGCAATGTCGGTGAGTTACCGTCAACCTTTTCCTTACCACCTAGCAGACACTCAACTAGTCCTAAGGGTAAACCTGCACTTGGCAGAAAAGAATTTTCAGCAAGATATGACAACATCGAGGTCTTTAAAAGATTTTCCTCTTGTTTCTCTATAGCTTTGATAGCATTGGTCGTTCCTGATTCATTCTTCAGAGATTCAATCGCCTTTGCAAGAGCTCCTTTATGAGCATCAAAGACATTGTAAACAGCAACTATGTCTTTCTTGACTACTTGTGCGGCATCCGCCAATGTTATCTGAGCAAGACTTGTTCCCTTGATTAATTTTGAATATGGTTCTTGAAGACGTTCAACCTTTCCGCTGATTACACTATCAATATAATTTAGAAACTTATCAAAGAAAGACATCCCTTCTGCCGTGACAAAAAAGTCCCTAAGAGTTGCCGTAACCCTGATTCCCCCTTGATCTGCTACAAAGGATGCGAATACCATCGCATTAACATGACGTTGAATCAACTGACGGCTTTCCAATTTTAACAACGGAGTTTCTGTTACATGTGTAATCGGATAATCTGGATTGTTCCATGTATGAGTTCCAATAGGATTGGGAGCACAAACAGTTAAAGCCAAGGCTTTAGTTTCATTTCTTCGTCCTGCACGTCCCGTACGCTGAAGGTAGTTTGATGATTTTGGCGGCACATTATTCATGACGACTTCTGTAATACCACCAATATCAACCCCCATCTCCATTGTTGTTGAGCAAGAAAGAATATTGATTTTCCCCTCATTAAACTCTCTTTCGTATCGGTCAAGATCTTCTGACGATTGCTGAGCAGAATGTTCAGCTGATATAAAAATCGGTTTTGAAGCAAATACTCTGGAGTTCATAACCCCGAACACACCAGCAGCCTTTTGTTCAAAGAAGTTCTTCTCAATCCATTCCATGACATTCTTTTCTGTCTGATCCGCAGACTTGAATGGGAAAAGCGGATTTACAAACTCCGTCTTGATTTTGAATCTATCGAAATTTTCACGACCGATGTAACCGTTCATTCTTGGGCTATAGCCACAGAACGGTGCATCTATAATAACATTGTCAACAGGACAGAGATAACCTTTTTCGATAAGTTGCAGCTTAACTTTATCCCCCATGAGATCGAGCATATATCCTTGATTTTCTACATCTGTTGCTTCAAGAACATTTTGTCTCAGAAAATCCCATGCGGCATCAAGCATTGAGTTGATGTCAGCAATCTTTATCTGATTGATTTGAGAAATATCATCATAACCTAGAACTGCACATAGAAGAAGAACGAGTCTATTCTGATTCTCATTAATCCCTTTTGAACTTACATTGACTTTAAACCATTTCGATACAGGGCTCCCATTCTTCCTCAGTTCTGAATTTGAAGGATATATAGGAGAACAGTACTTATTTTGTGTAAGGTAATCTTTATAAGCTCCAGAAAGCATATAATGACGACCTCCACGAATGACATAATCCATACAAATCTTGAGAAAATTCTGCCAGTCGGTGTCTGTACATCTTTTCTGAATGAGTGCTGGGCATTTCGCATTTTTAAGTGCTGGATAGACAAGACGTACGAATCCCATCGTTTCCAATGAGTTCGCCCGTTTAGGAATCCATCCGAATTGGTCGACAAGAAGTGCTTTCAGATAGTCCGTTGCATTCTTGAAATTTTTTCTGCCACGTGCTTTATCAACATGTTCATACAACTTCTTGAAATTTGAGTCATTTTCAAGAGACTGGCTTATTTGCCCCCATGACACCTCCTCTGGATTGGGGATTACTGGTGTGCCATTCTTTTTTTCTTCAAGTCGTTTAAATTTTTCAAAAAGTAAGGTCGGAAGATGTTCCCGAATACTCAGATATGCATTGTATTCTGCTTCCTCATCAGGAGTCAGACCACCAGGTTTCACATCATTCAAACGCATGTCGGCAAGTTTATGAAAAATGGAAGCTCGAATCCATGAACGTTCTACATCCTGATTAAGTCCCATCGCAGAACGTGCAGACCCTTGACGGCTATCGGTAAATGTTATATACTTTCGGCCTTCATATACAACGTCTGCGTCATTACTGTCAATGGGTTCAGCATTATCAAGAAGCAATGTTGCTAAAGTACGTCCAATTTGAGTAGCACTTATTCTGAGATAATCAAGGTTTTTAAACTCGCTGAGATTATTGCCACAATGAGGACAAAGAACGTGATTATCTCCTGAGTGTCGAAGAGATTGATATATTACAGGAATACTTTCTTCACTTTTTAAAGAAGTAAAACACTTGTTGCTTCTATTGTCTTCAGGGACTAGTTCTATTTTACCATTCCGATGATTGAAGATGTGATATGTTCTATTCGCATTTTTCCTTAGACATGCTTTCTTCGGAATGGCGAAAAAGAAGCGAGAAAAGCCATCCGCCTCATTTTGCTCAACATCTTCTATATTTCCCATATCTTCCAAATCAATGAGATCTTCCTTTTGCTCATAGAAAAGACTCTTGTCAAGATCAATTACATTGGTGTGCATCCTAAATCCCTTAGTTGTGCTTGTTTCACCCACTATAATGGGAGAGCCGCAAGACGAACATGTAGCAAGTTCCAGCATCTTTGATTTACAAACTGGACAATTCATATTTTGATATGTTGTCAGACTTCCTATCGACAATCTATATTCCTTATGACGCTGACAATCGGGATTGGTGCAAACATACACTCCACTTATCGATCTAACAAATAAATGAGCACGTGTTGGCAATAAAGCTCCAAGGCCGCCTCCGTTGTTTATACCTTTCACTTTTTCCCCGAGAGCATCTATTATTTCCAATGAGGTATCCACATTTTTCCCAATTCCTTTATCAAGCATACGACCGATTTCCTTTGCTTTCAATACCGGCGAAGAGTTAAGCTTTTTTCTCAACTTCTCAATATCAGAATAACTCAATTCGATACTAAACTTTTTGTTTATTTTGGACAATTGATCTTCTGCAATTCCCTTGTTTAGTTCTGGAATAATGCGCTTGCCACTAATTATTTTTATATCTTCAAATGGTTTTCCAGTGAGTTGAGACACAAAAGTTTTTAGCTTGATCGTCGTTTTGGGGTCACTTTCATCCCTGATAGTCGCTGATGTTACAGCAAAATTCACTTGATCAATAGTTACGCCAAAAGCATCTAGTACACGACGGATTTGCAATGATAATTCAGCGGCTGAAGAGCCAGTATAAGTATGTGCTTCATCTAAAAGAATCCATTTGAGCTTCCCTTTGGATTTTTCCAAGATTTCACGGTCTTCTGCTCGTACCAACATATAGTTGAGCATAGTTGGATTAGTAAAGAGAATCTGAGGCGGAGTTTTCCTTATTTGAGGCCTTGTTACGAGCTGTGGATAATGAGATGCAGTATATCTGTCAGACCGATTTTCTTTGTCGGTCTCTCCATTATATATCGCATAGGTAAAAGAGCTTTGCACCAAGCATGAATACGTTTCTGTTGGCTTTTCATCAGTGCATTCAAAGGATAAAGGAATATGGCCTGAACACAATTTTTTTCATTGGTTTTAGCCAAATCTTGCAACACTGGTATCATAAAACACTCTGTTTTACCTGATCCTGTTCCGGTAGTCACGACAATGGTTTGTGGTCGAGAAGAAAGCATAGTTCTCCAGCTTTCTGTTTGATGCTTATAAGGATGCCTGTCTAATGGAAATCTCAAATCCTTGTCAACTTCTTCGCTACTCAGTGCATTAACAAATGAAGGAGTTAACAATCTGAGTTTAGAAGAATGTTCCTCAAAACTGTCGGCACTCTCCTCCCAAGGGAATATTGATTGGAATACAGGTTCTGCAAAAAGAGGCTCATCCTTAGTCAAAATCCTCTTGATATATTCTTGTTCTTGGGCTTGACCCTTGAACCAAAGAGAGGCAAGAGAATCTATTAATAATTCCTTGGCCTTATTGTAGAATGAAAAATAATTCATATTCATTTGTTTACAATTTGTTTTACTGTCCCAATGAATATCTCACTGTAGGTTTCTTTAAAGTATTTTCGGTAAAAATTAATGATACGAGCATAGTCTCGACTTTCCAATAAAAAAAGATTTGTGCGATTTTTTACTTGTGCGAAGTTTTCCGCAGCACACATTGCGGACTCAATCATTACACGATAGGACTTGTGCATCTCTTGATCTACATAATATTTATTTTGAAGTACAAATCGGGTTAGAGGTAGGTCTATATTGTTATCTGTACACCCATGTATTTTTGATTTAAATTGATTTATGTCCGCTCTTGAGAAAATCCTGGCATTTCCGATATTCCCTCCCGCAACATATTGGGTAAGTTCAGACGCAACTTCTGCAGATAGTGTAGCGTTGAAAAGTGCATTTATCAGTTCTGTAATCTCACCTAATTTTGTATTCATTATATTAATGAGTGTTGGAGGAAGCGAACGTATGAAACTCTCAATACATTCTCCCCACACAGTGTGCGGAATCCAATGTACTGCAATGTTTAATTCATCTTCAAAACGGTCAATTTCTTGAATGAGAACATCGGAAGCGCCATTAATCCAACAAGCTAATATTAAGTTAACCAATAATTTAGGTTCACAACCAATAGCTTTGAAAGCATTATATGTGGTAAATGGAAGATTAAATTCTGAAATAATACGGAATGCTTTTACTGTCTTTGCCCAATACTCGCCGGCAAAAACATCATCCTTGCAAAGCCTTTCACTCCAAAGTATTGTGTTAGCAGCAGACATCTCTCCACGTACTTCCGAACTGTAATCTTCTTGTTCAAAATTGTAATACTTAGGAACAAGCCTGCGCGAACTTTCGGGACCAGAGAAAAGAATTGCTTCCGAATTCAAAAGCTCATCAGGAATTGTAAACAAGTTCATTTGTCGATTATACGGCTCAAGCTTTATCTGCACTAATTCAGCTGGTTTTATATTTTCTGAAACCGGCAATGCATATACATCACCGTCATATATGAAATCGGAAGTGTCTTCGCTGGTATAATCTGTGATTCGAATTTTATCTGAACTCAACTCACTATCAAGAACAAATTTTCTTATATAGATGCGTTTGTCACATATTTTTAGTTCTATGGAACTACTACGGTCAAAAGTATTTGCACCATATAATTGAAACATTCTTGCAAACAAATCACGATAATCGGATAATGGAACTATACCTTCAATTACTGGACTCTTAAGATGCTTGATTGTATTGTCATCCTTTATTTTATCAGATTTGTAAGTTACATCTATCATACCAGACTGTCCATGACTGATTATATTAAAATATCTCAGGTTATCATAAGATATGATTTTTCCCGATGGCACAATTTTCCCTTCCAAATCAGATATTACTATACCCTCAAACGGTGCTACAACAGATACTTTCAAAGGAGGATTATTCTCGGCAATTATTTTCAAATTACACGTAGGAGAATATTTAGAAGCACAGGCATCTCTGGAAATCCTCCAGGTATTTTTATCCGTCATTTCAACAGATAAGTTTTCGCATTCATCAACTTTTGCAGAGATAACATGGCGAGAATATAGGTGTAGCTCTGTGGAAAACATTGTTTCGTTGCGAGAGACAAATGTCATATCGTCTATGAAATAAAATGTTTCCATCACGTATTTATTGTCAGGAAATTCAACCTTGATATCAACAAGCCCAAATGGCAAAAGGCATGAATTGGACAAATTCCGCCACTCAGCCTTACTATTATGAACACGATATTTAGGCTTGATATTCCCGACTCTAGTGCCAGTTTGGTCAAAAACGCTTATTACTGGAATGCGAGTCAATAACTTAAAATTGGATTGCTCTACCCATTGTATATATGTACCTCTGAATTCAGCGCTATAAGGCGTGAACTCATTGGTTATGGTTATATCCTCATTCGACATGCAATTGTGTAAATCTACTTTATCAGTAAACTTAATCGCCGAATAAAGTTCTCCATTTAGTAATAGATTGTGACTACCATCACACTTCCAATTAGTAGAGAAAACAGCTATATTATTTTCAGCATTCGCTGTCGATTTCAAAGAATATACATTATCATCAAGCATTTGGAAAACCTGAGGGCATTCAAAATTCGGAGGATAACTACCACATAAAGTTGGAAACAATCTGTCATCGTTGTCACACCTGATCTTAACTTCAACTACAGGTTCTCCACTCCACTTTATATCATTTGCTACGCCAACAGTTATACGAGAATATATCGCACCGATAACCTCTCCTTTGTCATCTTTAACTAGGGATTTTCTTACATATTTTCCAACAAGTATACCAGAGACAAACACATCGAAGGTGTAGCACGATTGATAGTTTAGACCTTCAATAGATTTTGATGAAATCTCTTTTACTATATTTAAATTGACAAAAAGATTTGCAGTTTTACTTGAGGTCAAACGAAGTTTCCAACTTAGAGAAAGTGGTTTGGTTCTATGTTCACTCTTAACTCGCCGGTATTCTCTTTTTAAGGATTTAGTCAGTTCCGACAAAGAGGAATCCGTATCATCATATGGTAGCCAGCGGTCTTCTTCGGATATGATTGCATGAGCAATCTGTAATGAAACATCGTAAATATTGTCATTTTTGAACGCTTTCCCAAGATAAGCTATACAATTAAAATTCTTGATTAAATCTATATTATTATCATCCCAATCAATATTTATTGAAGACAATTCTTCAACCAATCCAATGAGAAAACGTGAAAACCCGCTAAGATTAGTTCCGTTCTTTATGTAATTTACAGGAAGACCTCCTTGATTTAGTAAAGTTCTAAAATATTCATTCCCCTTGAGAGAGTGAATAAATGCAAATCCATGACTTTTAAGCCCATGACGTGCAGCTTTATATAGTTGCTCCCAACAATAATGAGGCAGTCCTAATCCGACTGCAACATCTTCTCTGGAAGGAATTCCTCCATTATAGTCTCTTCTCCACCATTCAGCGTAACACAAGGCCGCCTCTATTCCAAAATCTTCTAATCGATACGCATTTTGGACAAGAGTCTCCTTTAAGTTTGTATATTCTTCCTCGGTTAATTTAAGTTTCCAAAGGGGCATATCTGGGGTTATGGACGGTCTGTTACGAGCATCCAAAATCCTCATCAAAACAACATGCTGTTCACTATTGCATATATTAACCATGTTCTAAAAATCAATTGGTTTATAATCTTTTGTAAAGATAGCGCAATTCTGTGCAATCACAATGCACAGTAAACAAAAAATCCAAGATGGATACATTTCTTTCCATGTATTGATAAATGACTTAATTACTAGACTCACTTAAATTTGTTGGTATTGCAATAGATTTGGAGCGATAATCGAAAATAAGAAGTCAAAGCAATAAACGATTTTACCAAAATTCTGCAATGATAGAGAAAGTAGACACTGGACATTATCCATATTTTGCAGTCCATCTAGCTTTTCTCCAAAGGCAAGGGATGATTTAAAAACTAATATGCACAGTATTGTTCTTCGTTTGAAAAGCTTGTTTGCTATTCCTTTTTCCCTAACAATTGTTTTGGCAATTATAGAAATACTCTGTATTTTTGCATTTAATAGAGCGTTCTTTTGTTTTAATGCAAAACAAGAAAAATATAGAACTTCGCTCGTTTCTAAATCGTTACCTGTTAAAAAATATATTCTTATAAACTGCTTATTTTCAGTGTGTAGGATAAATGGTGATGCCTAGCGCAGTGGGTGGTCAGCACCTTGTCGATGCCGCACACGGCCGCGATCTCCTTCATGTAGGCATTCATCTTCTGGTTGCTCGGCGTGGGAAGCACGCGCCCGCGAGCGAGGCACGCCTCGTCCCGCTCGTAGCGGCGCAGGATTTCGAGCGAGGCCGGAAGCAGCGGGATGCGGCTCATGACGGAGGTCTTTTCGCGCGGCTTGTGGATCCACCACCGCCCCTCGTCGTCCTGCGAGAGGTGCTCGCGCCGCAGGTGGTCGGCGTCGGCGAAGGCCAGCCCCGTCAGGCAGCAGAAGACGAAGACGTCGCGGATGCGGGCCAGCCGGTGGTCGAGCTCCTTGCGGGTCAGCAGTTCCAGTTCATGCGCCGTAAGGTGCTCTTTGGCCTGCACCTCGTCCTCTTTGAGTTTATAGTAGCGGAACGGATTTTTCGTGATCCACTCGTTGCGCAGGCAGTAGAGGACGAAGTTGCGCAGACAGTCCATGACGGCGACCGCCCCGTTGTGGCGGCAGCGGTGGGCGGTTTGCAGGAAGAGGTTGAAGCCGTCCAGAAACTCGTAGTTCATCCGCTCGACGGGAATGTCCTCGGCCTTGCCGCGCTGGGCGAGGTACTGTTTCAGGTAGCGCAGCAGCCGTTCGTACTTGTCGGCCGTGCGCTGCGTGATGCGTACGCCCACCTCGCCCTGCCGTCGCTTCGCATAGTCGGTAAGGCCCGCGATGAGCATCATCGTGTTGCAGGTAGGGTTCAGGTAGCGCTGCTTGATCTGCGCAGCATTGGCCGCATAGCCTTCGGCCAGCAGTTTGGTGCGGATGTCGAGTATCTGCATGCGGAACTCGTCGAACATCTCATTGATTTTCAGCGCGAGGCGGCTCGTGCCCATCATGCGCTCCTTTTTCTGGTTCCTCCGTTCGGGCTTGCCCTCGCAATGGGAATAGAACTCCTGCCGCAGACCGCCCGTGGTGACGCGGGCGCCAGCCCGTTCTTTTTCGGTCTGCCTTTTCGCATCAGGAAAAGAATGGCAAATGTCTCTTGTCTCATGACGTTGAAATTTTGGGGGTTAACAAAACGTCCGCAAGAGAGATTTATTACGACGTAAAACGCAGCGAAACAACGCATTGCAAACGCATTCGGGAGCAGGCCCCGTCGCGCGGCCCGATTTTTGGCTCCGCTCCCTTTCGTGCTCCCGCGAGTTTGCTGCGAAGTGCTTTCTGCTTCCGGTTCAGAGAATCTGCCGATGCCTTTGCAAAACGATGATATACAACGGATTTTCCTTCTTTTGCACCGGAAGGGCAACGAAAAAGGAGCCCCGGATGAAGGCTCCTTTGTGCGGATAAAGGGACTCGAACCCCCACGCCGTAAGGCATCAGATCCTAAGTCTGACGTGGCTACCAATTACACCATATCCGCATCGGTAGGACAAAGGTAGATAAAAATTCACAAAACACAACCGGCACGGGCCATTATCCGGCTTTTTTGGTTACTTTTGTAAGTAATTTTTTAGACATGCCGCAACATATTACCCTTGTACTCACGCCGAAGCAGGCTGCCGATGCGACGTTTTACACCTCGCAGGCGGCGCGGCGCATGGGTGTCTCGGAGGCCGATATTGCTCTGGCGCGGGTCGTGAAACGGTCGATCGACGCCCGGCAGCGGCAGGTGAAGGTGAATCTGACGCTCGAAGTGTACGTCGACCGCGAGCCGCAGCCCGGGCCGGTGCATTTCGACTATCCGTCGGTCGACGGACGCACGGAGGTCGTGGTCGTGGGATCGGGACCTGCGGGGCTGTTCGCGGCGCTGCGGCTGATCGAACTGGGCCTGCGGCCCGTGATTCTGGAGCGCGGGCGCGACGTTTCGGCCCGCAAGCGCGACATCGCGCAGATCAACCGCAACGGCGCTGTGGACCCTGACTCGAACTACGCCTTCGGTGAAGGCGGAGCCGGGACCTTTTCCGACGGCAAGCTCTTCACCCGCAGCAAAAAACGCGGCGACTACAACAAGGCGTTGCAGACGCTGGTGTTTCACGGTGCGACGCCCGAAATTCTCTTCGAGGCCCATCCTCACATCGGAACCGACAAGCTGCCGGGCATCATGCAGCGTATCCGGCAGACGATTGTCGGAGCGGGCGGCGTGTTCCGTTTCGGGAGCCGCGTCACCGATTTGAAAATCGAAGGCGACCGGATAAAAGGCGTATGGTGCGGCGACGAACTGATCGAAGGAGCCGCCGTCGTGCTGGCTACGGGCCATTCGGCGCGCGATATTTACGAACTGCTCCACCGCCGCGGCGTGCGCGTCGAGGCCAAGCCCTTTGCCATGGGGGTGCGCATCGAGCATCCGCAGGCGCTGATCGACTCGATTCAATACCATTGCGAGACGCGCGGCGAGTACCTCCCGGCGGCCTCCTATTCGCTCGTGAGCCAGGAGAACGGGC
>OGPY01000689.1_pt1 | contig 30155 bp, 29 predicted proteins | sample 1553121 | NCBI WGS metagenome assembly OGPY01 (sample SAMEA2580004, study PRJEB22360) | human gut metagenome
TGCCCATGACACCCCCCTACGGACGCCTTCGCGAACCTGTCTCGGCACTGAACCGCGCCGACATTGTGGTCATTACAAAATGTCCTGAGAACATGAAGCCGATGGATGTCAGAATGTTCAAGGAGAACCTTAATCTGTTCCCATACCAGAAGCTATATTTCTCGCGCTATCTCTACGGACATCTTGTCGCCGTTTTTCCCGACAAAGTGACATCGATACCTCGGCTGGAGCGCATGACGGGCGACGACACGATTCTCGTTGTCAGCGGGGTCGCCAATCCACGGCCTTTCGTCCGCCACATACGCCAATATCAGGCGCGCGTCAATATCCAGCGCTATCCCGATCACGCTACCTACGCGGCTGCCGACATGGAAGCCATACTTCGCAAATTCAGTACAATGAGCGGGAAGCGTAAACACATAATAACGACAGAAAAAGACGCTGTCAAGCTCGCTCATAATCCATATTTTCCGCATGAACTCAAAGAGCATATCTTCTATCTGCCTGTCAGTGTCGACTTTTTGCCGAACCCGATCCACGGCACAAAGTCGCCCGAAGATTTCGACACTGTTCTGCGTCACAAGATAGAACATCCCGAAGCTCTCAAACAATAGCATCAACTGATTTGTTAATCACTAAACCTGATACGCACCATGCTCGAAAAAATCAAAGAAACAGCGGCATATATCCGCTCTAAAGTCACCGATATACCTGAAATAGCCATTATTCTCGGAACCGGCCTCGGATCTCTGGCCGACCACATGACCGAAACAACAGTCGTGCCCTACTCCGAGATTCCCAATTTCCCGGTTTCAACAGTCCAGGGCCACAAGGGGAATCTCATATTCGGAACTCTCGGCAAAAAGCGCGTTATCGCAATGCAGGGCCGCTTCCACTACTACGAAGGCTACGATATGAAGACCGTCACCTTCCCCGTGCGCATTTTTCAGGCCCTCGGCGTAAAAATCCTTTTCGTCAGCAATGCCTCGGGCGGCATGAACAAAGAATTCAAAGTCGGCGACCTTATGGTCATAACCGACCACATCAACCTGTTCCCCGAGCACCCTCTCCGCGGACACAACTACGACGAACTCGGCACACGCTTCCCGCCGATGACCCATGCCTACGACTCGCGTCTCATCGGGCTTGCCGACGAAATAGCCCGCGAAAAGGACATACGGCTGATGCACGGCGTATATGTCGGCGTGACAGGCCCCACCTTCGAGACTCCGTCGGAATACAACTACTACAGCATAATAGGAGGTGACGCCGTCGGCATGTCGACCGTTCCCGAGGTCATAGTAGCCAACCATGCCGGAATGAGAGTATTCGGAATCTCCGTCATCACCGATCTCGGCGGCAAATATGTCACTCAGGTGCCGACCCACGAAGAGGTACAGCAGGCCGCTCTGATCGCACAGCCCAAATGCCTCGAGATAATGAAAGAGCTCGTCAACCGGGCTGAATAAAACCAGATCCTCAATTTATGGAGCAACCCAAGCTTACCGAAATATCGCAACTCGGAGAGTTCGGCCTTATTGACCGGCTCACCAAAGATCTGCCGCATCACAATCCCTCGACAGTTCGCAGTGTCGGCGACGACGCAGCCGTGCTTCGTTACCCGGGAGATGTCGACGAACTCGTGACGACCGACCTTCTCGTCGAAGGGATCCATTTCGACCTCACCTACATGCCGCTTAAACATCTCGGCTACAAGGCAGCCGTGGTGAATTTCAGCGACATATATGCCATGAACGGCCATCCACGCCAAATCGTGGTCTCGCTGGCAATATCATCGCGTTTCGCTGTCGAGCACCTCGAAGAGCTTTACGCCGGAGTACGTCTGGCGTGTGACATATACGGGGTTGATCTTGTCGGAGGGGATACAACTGCCTCACGATCAGGTCTTGTCATCTCGATAACCTGTATCGGAGAAGCCGCCCCCGACGCTGTTGTCACGCGCGACGGCGCCAAAGACACCGACCTCATCTGCGTCAGCGGAGATCTCGGATCGGCTTACATGGGGCTACAGCTTCTCGAGCGCGAGAAGGTCGCGTCGAAAGGCATCAAAGACTTCCAGCCCGAGTTCGGCGGCAAAGAATACCTTATCGAACGCCAGCTGAAGCCCGAGGCCCGGCGCGATATAGTCACCGCTCTTGCTGAAGCCGGTATCAAGCCTACGGCCATGATGGATATAAGCGACGGTCTCTCGAGCGAATTGCTCCATATCTGCAAGCAAAGCGACACAGGCTGCCGCATCTACGAAGAACGTATTCCCATCGATTATCAGACAGCCATAATGGCCGAAGAACTCGGCATGAATCTCGTCACCGCAGCCCTTAACGGCGGCGAAGACTACGAACTGCTCTTCACCGTTCCGCTCTCACGCCACGAAGATGTTTCGAAAATCAAAGGCGTAAGCGTGATCGGACATATCTGCAAACCTGAAATGGGTTGCGCCATGGTCACGCGCGACGGCGGAGAGATTGAGCTTAAGGCTCAAGGGTGGAACCACTGGCAGAAGTAATGGACGACAATCAGTTATTGCTCTCGGAGCTCTATAAAAGAGCCGTCGGGAGCGCTCCTGCGGCCGTAACACGTCTGATAGGATCAGGATCGGCGCGCGCTTACTATCGCCTCGAAGGAGAACGCAATCTGATCGGCACAATCGGCACTTCGGTTGCCGAGAACCGCGCCTTTCTTTATCTCGACAGCCACTTTGCCGAAGCCGGGCTGAATGTCCCCACAGTTGTCGCCGTAAGCGACGACGAGATGGCCTATCTGCAAACCGACCTCGGCGACACATCGCTTTTCAGGCTTTTGCAGTTCAACGACCAGAAGCCCGACGAACGTACCCGCGGGCTGCTTCGCGAAACAATCGGACGATTGCCCGACATTCAGTATAAAGGAGCGCGTAGTCTGGATTTCAGTCACTGTTATCCTGTCGAGAGTTTCGACAGGCGCTCAGTCATGTGGGATCTGAACTACTTCAAATACTGCTTTCTGAAGATTTCAGGTATCGAATTCGACGAAGCAGGACTTGAAGATGACTTTGAGCATCTTGCCGGACTGCTTCTCGACGACTCCGACAGCGAACCGACATTCATGTATCGCGACTTCCAGTCGCGCAACGTCATGATAAAAGAAAATGCTCCATGGTTCATAGACTTTCAGGGCGGCCGACGGGGGCCTGCTCTTTACGATCTCGCATCCTTCCTATGGCAGGCACGCGCCGGCTTCAGCCATGAGCTTAGGTCAGAACTTGCCGCGGTTTATCTTGAATCGGTTCAGCGATATCACCATTGGGATGCCGATGAGTTCAACTATAGACTCAGACTGTTCGCATTGTTCAGAACTCTTCAGGTTTTAGGCGCATACGGACTTCGCGGTCTTCACGAACAGAAGCCTCATTTCATAGAAAGCATTTTTCCGGCATTGAATAACCTCAAGAGCCTCAGCATCGGGCTGGAACGGGATTTCCCGGCACTGTCAGCCGCTGCGGCGCAGATACTTGAATGTCCTCTTTTCAGCCAGCCGACAAAAATTGACGGGCTGACTGTCGAGGTCAACAGCTTCGGCTTCAGAGCCGGCGGAATTCCCCGCGATCTGACAGGCAACGGAGGCGGTTTCGTATTCGACTGCCGCGCTATCACAAATCCCGGCCGTATTCAGGAATATATGCCGTTGACCGGCCTCGACGAACCCGTGCGCCATTTTCTCGAAGACGACGGCGAGATTATCGAATTCCTCACCCATGCGAAAGCGATGGTCGGCGAAAGTGTCAAACGTTATCTCGAACGCGGATTCACAAGCCTTAAAGTTTCGTTCGGATGCACCGGTGGACGCCATCGGAGCGTCTATTGCGCTCAGGTGATGGCTGAATGGCTAAACGCAGAATTCGGTGTGACCGTAGATCTTTACCATCGCGAGAGAGGCATTCATAAACTGTTACCTGCCCGATGAGAGCAATGATTTTTGCGGCGGGACTCGGAACACGCCTCCACCCGCTGACACTTTCACGCCCTAAGGCACTCGTTGAAATTGCCGGGAAAACGGCTCTTGAACGCGCTATTGAGGCCGTTATTGATGCCGGAGCCCGCGAAATCGTCGTCAATGTGCATCACTTCGCTACGATGGTGATTGACTTTATCGGGAACAAAGACTGGAAGGTGCCGATAAGGATAAGCGACGAGTCGGCACTTCTTCTCGATACCGGCGGAGGCCTTCTTAAAGCGCGGCCCATGCTCGACAATTCCGACGGAGAACCTATTCTGATCCATAACGCCGACATCGTTACAGATATTCCTCTGAAAAAGATGAAGCTCGATGGCGCCGACATCAGACTACTGACATCAAACCGCGAATCATCACGTCGGCTTACGTTCGACATGAACGGGCGTCTGACCGGCTGGCGCAATTTGCAGACTGGCGAAACCAAGGGTAAACCTGATCCCGATGATAAAGCACTTTCTTTCGGCGGAATTCATCTCGTTTCGCCGGCAATTTTCGAGGTCCTCGAAAAATATGCGCCGGCAAACACACCATTCTCGCTGACGCCATTTTATATCGCTAATGTCGAAAAGCTTGACATTCGTTGCTGGCAGCAACCCGGCGGAACAAGATGGCACGACATCGGACGTCCGACAACTCTCGAATCGGCCCGCAATGACTTTGCTGATTTGCACATCTCAAAACAATAGAGTATCTTTGCAGCGCCTGAAGCTCGAATGGTGGAATGGTAGACACGAGGGACTTAAAATCCCTTGGCCATAGCGGCTGTGCGGGTTCGAGTCCCGCTTCGAGCACAATTTTCACCCAATGACCAACAAGACTGTAAAAGATTACAAGGTCGTCGACGCCACCAAGCTGGCCGACGGCCGTTACGCATGTCTGGTAATGGAAGCTGTCGACGGCAGTCTCCCCTCCGACATTCTTCCCGGCCAGTTCGCACAGGTTGCTGTAGAAGTTCCAGGCGTCATGCTTCGCCGTCCGATATCAATTAATTACGTTGATTACACTAAACGACAGGTAAGACTGCTCGTCAGAGACGCAGGCCGCGCAACCCATCGGCTCGTCAACGCCAGGAGCGGCGACACATTCAATATGCTGATGCCTCTCGGAAACGGCTTCACGCTATCTCATGCCGGCGAACGTGTTCTGCTCGTCGGCGGCGGCGTAGGTGTTGCTCCCCTGCTCTGCCTCGGTGCGGCTCTTGTTGCCAACGGAGCAAAGCCGGAATTCCTGTTAGGCGCCCGCACAGCGGCTGATCAGCTACAGCTTCCGGAATTCGAGGCACTCGGAAAAGTATATATATCGACCGACGACGGCTCTATGGGCGCCTCCGGCACTGTTGTTGACAATCCTGTTATCGCGAACGAAAACTTCGACCGGATATATTGCTGCGGGCCGATGCCGATGATGAAAGCCGTAGCCTCGGTAGCGCGGCGCGGTGGTATCGATTGCGAAGTTTCACTTGAAAACACGATGGCCTGCGGACTTGGCGCCTGCCTATGCTGCGTCGAGAAAACCGTGAAAGGAAATGTATGTGTCTGCACCGAAGGCCCTGTCTTTAATATAAATCAGCTGACATGGTAAATCTCAATGTTGATCTGGGGCGCGGCCTCACACTGAAAAACCCCGTACTCACAGCGTCAGGCACCTTCGGTTATGGCGAAGAATTCGCCCCGTTTGTCGAACTCGGACGCCTCGGAGGTTTCATCGTAAAAGGCACCACCCTCAATCCGCGCGAAGGGAACGACTACCCCCGCATGGCCGAGACGCCCGCAGGCATGCTAAATGCCGTCGGTCTTCAGAACAAAGGCGTTGATTATTTCATCGAGCATATCTATCCTCGCATAGCCGATACGGACAGCCGGCTGATTGTCAACGTTTCAGGCGCTTCGCCCGACGATTACGCCGAAGTTGCCCGTCGCCTCGCTCCACTCGAGAAAGTTGCGGCCGTAGAGGTCAATATCTCATGCCCCAACGTCAGGCAGGGAGGTATGGCATTCGGCACTACCTGCGAAGGAGCCGAAACTATCACACGTGCTGTCAGAGACGCATTCCCGCGCCACGTTATGGTCAAGCTGTCGCCCAACGTAACGTCCGTCACCGACATCGCTCTGGCCGCTGAAGGTGCCGGAGCCGACAGCGTTTCTCTGATCAACACACTTCTCGGCATGGCTATCGACGTTGAACGTCGTCGGCCGTATCTTTCCACAATTACGGGCGGCCTGTCCGGACCCGCCGTGCGTCCGGTTGCTGTCAGAATGGTATGGCAGGTAGCCAAAGCGGTGAAAATACCTGTTGTCGGCCTCGGCGGTATCATGACAGCCCGCGATGCGCTCGAATTCATTATGGCCGGCGCCTCGGCAATTGAAGTCGGCACCGCGAATTTCGTAGACCCTGCTGTGACCGGCAAGATAGTCGACGGAATCGAGGAATACCTGATCAGAAACGGATTCGACAGCATCGACGCCATTCGCGGCATAATCTGACCTGAAAAATGGTTTTATCCATTCGCAAAGCCGAAGAATCTGACACGGAGATTATCGGCTCAATTTTCGCTGTGGCCCGACAGTTCATGGCCCGGACCGGCAATCCTACTCAGTGGGGCAATTCTTCGCCGGATATGAATCTTGTCGCCGGCGACATCCGTCGGAAAGAAAGCTATGTGATCGAGAGCGATGGAAAAATTGTCGCCACCTTCGCCATGGTCAAAGGCCGGGATCCGCATTACAGCGCTATTGACAACGGGGAGCACTATCTGACATTACACCGGGTTGCCACAGATGGAAGTATAAAAGGTCTGATGCCACTGATTTTCCAATGGGCCGATATGCACTCGCCGATCTTGAGAATCGACACCCACGCAGCAAACGCTCCGATGCTTAACAGAATCGAGGAAGCCGGATTCGTTTTCGACGGCATAGTAACAATGGATGACGGCAGCCCTCGGAGAGCTTTCCACCGCCGCAAGCAGTTCGACTTTCCGGCCAGCGATATTATCAACAAGCTGAAATCCATGCAAGACAGCGACCAGCGTAAAGTTTTGATGCGGTTTTTCAAAACCGGTACGGGAGAATATGGTGAGGGCGATGAGTTTCTGGGGCTGAAAGTGCCGCAGACACGACAGATTGTCAAAGAATACCGACTTAAGGTTCCTTTCCACCAAATTGCGCTGATGCTCGGCTCTGAATGGCACGAAGTGCGCCTGTGCGCGCTACTTCTTCTGGTCGAAGAGATGAAGAAAGCTCAGGGACAACACGCCTCACTCATAGCCGACTTCTACCTTGACTATGCCGAAAGGGCCAACAACTGGGATCTTGTCGATCTATCCGCTCCATATATCATCGGAGAATGGCTATCACGCAAAAAGCCCGACGGAAAATTGCCCTCGACGGATATTCTTATACGCCTCTCTTCCTCCGAAAACCTGTGGCGCCAGCGTATCGCAATAGTGTCGACATACACGCTCATACGTTCGGGAATTTTTGAACCGACACTGGCGCTCAGCAAAAAATATCTGACCCACAAGCATGATCTGATTCATAAAGCCACAGGATGGATGCTTCGGGAAATGGGCAAAAGAGACCTCGATGCGCTCCGCGGCTTTCTCGACACATATCAAAAACAGATGCCACGCACGGCGCTTCGCTATGCTATAGAAAAGCTTTCGGCAGAAGAACGCCGGCGCCGTCTCGCCCGCTAAAGGGGCAAAAGGCGCCGACGATTTTATTAAAGCTTTTTATTCAGCCCGATATGTAGGAGCAGCCTTAGGGGCTTTTCCCTTAATAACGTCGTGATAATAGGCGTAGGTCATCGGTACGCCTGAACCGGCTACCGTATCGACCACCCGCGCAACAACTATTATGTGGGTGTCACACTCGACAAACTGCTCGGCCTTGAGAATCAGACGGCCACAGAATTTTCCTTTGACACAGGGGGTCATCGAAATTACCTCCATACCGAACGGCTCATACTTGTCGGTATCACGGCTGCTGAAGAATCCGAACTTGCCGATTATCATCGGATCGGTATCTTCGGCGATTATCGACAACGAGAACCGACAATTCTGACGGATAGCCTCAAGGGTATAGTTATTCTTGTTGAGGCACACAGCAACGCGGGGAGTGGTGCTTGTTACCTGAAAACACGTATTAATAGTGCATCCGACAGCTTTTCCGTCGATAAACGCACCAACGACATAAAGTCCGTAGGTCAGCTTGTATAATGTTGTTAAATCCATAAATTAAGATTTTATTTGATCAGTTCTTTTTCGACTTTCGCTCCACAGACAACGATATAAATGCCGGGAGTGGAAGGACGTTCATTAAGTTTCAACCCCTGAAGCGTATAATATGTTTTCTCGGGATCGATATTTGCAAGCTCAGAGAGCGAAGTCGTCTTGGTTATCGACAGTTTGTTTGTGGCAAAATTAGCAACAAGATCATATTTTCCTGGCTTAATGCTGAATGATTTGGTCGATGACGAATGGAAAGCATCCTCGCCATTAGGCCAGTTTCGCTGCAGATCAAGACTGCCCGACGGAGTCAGTTCCTGACCTTCTTCGGTTGCACCAAAACGTTCGAAACTATTGTTCAGCATATCGAAAGTCAATGCTTTTCCGGTCTGGAAATTGAAATAGCAATCACCGTCGGCGCGAGAATCGGAGTTTTCGAAGACAACATCGGTAGCTATATACGAGTTCCCATCACGGGTGAGAGCCACGGGTGACTCTATATTCCAGTGAGATGAACCCGCGATATTGCCGACCATGAAGAGATTGTCGGGCACATAGACAAATGAACCGGCATCAAGCAATGTCACTGTCTTTTTCTTGAAATCGAAGACTATATCGTATGTTCCTGCGGGCGCTTTCCAGTTATATGCGCCGCCGGGATTATTGCCGACAGTGAAATCACACACATCAGCAGGTTCGTTCAAAGCGATGACCTGATCGGCGCTTGCAGCTCCGTAACGATCAGACTGATTCACTTCATCCCATTTCGTTCCTGTAGCCGTGATGAAAGTGAACTTAGAATAGCCGGTAGTTCCCTCTTCTGTAAGAGTAATATTCGGGGCCACATACTGCGCGCCCATCTGAACGAGACGTGTCGGGTCAGAAATCGCCCAACCGTTGAACGTTCCGACAACATACATATTCTTAGGCATTCCGCTGAGGTCTACCCCATCACTCGGATCTGACGCAACATCCATCCACATGCTATATTGGGTACCGGATGCAACTTTGGTGAAAGATGAGAATGTATTATCATAATCTGTTGTCCAACCGATTCTAACGCCGAGGGTTCCTTTCGAGCCATAAATCTTTGCCACATAACAGCCTGTCTCGCTCTTTATGACATCGACTTTGCTCGTGTTGCTTACCCCGCAAGCCTTGCGGGCGAGAATCAGGGGCTTGAGCTGCTCCTTATAGTCAATCCAATGACGAAGGAAGACGCAGGGAGTACCGGGGCTGCTGAGAATGAAGGCGTTCGCAGCCACGACGTCTCCGCCGAACTTGCTGCCTTCACGATAGGTGTCGTGGTTATCAACGAAAGTAACCGAATACTGGGGGTAGCCGAAATGGATCATGCCGGCCGGCTGGTCTGTAGTTCCGTTCGCCTTCCAGACCAACTTCGTCATGTCCCAATAGCCGCTGAAAGCACTGTTGATAGCATACTTACACGGGAAATCGAATGCGGCGCTCGTCTTGCCTGTCGCGTCGATCCACGCCTTGACGGCATCATAACTGGCGTCCCAGTATTCACCGACACAGAATTCAGGCTGGCTGTATTCGTTATAGATTTTGGTATACTGGCCGCCATATCCTTTCACCATGTCGAGCCGGAAACCAGCATAGCCATATTTCTCCATCAGACACTTCTGATAATTCTTACAGTTGTCCTGAACATTGGCGTTCGTATGGTCGAGGTCACGCGCTCCGTCGAAATTGTCGCCGGTATCGTAGGCGCCGGTCGGCGTGGCCTGTCCCGACGCATTTGCGACTTCATCATTGCGGCATATTCCCTCAGGGCCGATTTTCCATTTTGTTCCGTTCCATTCTTCGGTAGGAAAATCAGTCCAGTTCGTAACACCATTTCTATGATTGATAACAACATCAGCGATAAAACCTATGCCTTTTTCCTTGAAAACTCTGATCATATTCAGAAGCTCTTCCTCTGTGCCGAACGACGAGTTGTGGTTCGTAAACCAATATTGCGGCATATAGCCCATCTGCTTTCCGCTTCCACAGCTTCCGCTGTTCGGAATCCAGATAAGGTCGAAATACTTGCTGAGCTCATCGACCTGTGATGTCAGGTTCGTCCACTTGGTGTCCTCATAGCTGTCCCAGTAGAAACCTTGAAGCATAACGCCCTCATATTCCGTCGGAAAACCCGGGTTAGCGCTGATTGATGGCGTTAGAGCCAACGCCAGAAGCGCCTGGCTGATCAATGCAAATTTTTTCATAATATTGTGGCGTATGATTCTTTTATGAGATGCAAAAATACTTAAATTTATTTTAAGCGACAAATTGATGCCATAATCCGAATTCACATTCGGGATGGCTCAGAAATCAAGAAGACGATAATAGCGGCGCGCATTGCTACGCGTTGTCAGGTCGAAATGCCACCACTCGGTTCGCAGCGGGCGCCATCCGGCCGCAACCATCACTCTGCGCAACAGCTGACGGTTTTCACGCTCTTCGGCTGTTATTCTGCCCTGACGGACCAGCTGAGCCTCGCGATCGATATTAGCCTCGGGGCCAAGATGGTCGACGGGAGTCCCCATCGGCAATTGAGCTCCCGAAGAATCGATAATAGTCAGATCCACAGCCATTCCAAAATTATGCAGACCGCCGCCACGGGCCGGATTGGCGACGTAGCGCGCTTTCCCCGTCCCACGGACACTCTGATACATTCGGCGCTGCACGCTCATGGGCCGGGCAGCATCGGTGACAAGCAGACGAAAACCCGGCCTGATTCGCGACAATTCGGCCTGAGCCCGCGCGAGAGCCTGCGCTGCCTTAGGATGGAGATAGCAGCCGTTGACTGAGTCGGTATATAGAACAACCCCGGTGAAATTGTCATCGCAGGCGTAAAGAAGTTCCACGGCAATTCGCTGATCGAGAGTGGTAGCATCTACCATTCCCGACTCGCGGAACAGCTCGTCGAGAGTCTTCGACGACGCGCTTACAGAAACTGCAAGCCCGGTTACTACCAAAAATAAGCGCCAAGCCCGACGGGCCCGGCGCATATTTATATAAGTCATGATTATTTCGTCAACGGACACCCTTTGCATTTCTCTGCAATCTGAGTGAAGAAATCGTTGCCCTTGTCGTCGACAAGAATGAAGGCTGGGAAATCTTCAACCTCAATCTTCCATATAGCTTCCATACCAAGCTCGGGATACTCCAGAAGTTCGACTTTCTTAATGGAGTTCTTTGCCAGTATAGCTGCGGGGCCACCGATTGAGCCGAGATAGAAACCGCCATGCTTATGGCAGGCATCGGTAACCTGCTGTGAGCGGTTGCCCTTGGCGATCATTACCATTGAACCTCCGGCTGCCTGGAACTGATCGACGTAGCTGTCCATGCGGCCGGCTGTTGTCGGGCCGAATGAGCCGCTGGGCAAGCCTGCGGGAGTTTTGGCAGGCCCTGCATAGTAAATAGGATGGTCTTTGAGATACTGAGGCATAGGTTCACCCTTGTCAAGACGCTCCTTAATTTTTGCGTGGGCAATATCACGGCCGACGATTATAGTGCCGTTAAGCGACAGACGGGTCGAAACAGGATATTTCGACAGTTCGGCGCGAATCTCGTCCATCGGACGGTTGAGGTCAATCCTAACAACATCGCCTTCGCCTTCGCGACGATAAGCCTCCGGGATCAGTTCTCCGGGATTTGAGTCGAGACGCTCTATCCAGAGACCTTCTCGGTTGATCTTTGCCTTTACATTGCGGTCGGCCGAACAGCTGACGCCGAGACCTACAGGGCAGGATGCGCCATGGCGCGGCAGACGGATAACGCGGATGTCATGGGCGAAATACTTGCCGCCGAACTGAGCGCCGAGTCCGATTTTGCGGGTTGCCTCGAGAAGTTCCTTTTCAAGCTCCTTATCGCGGAAAGCATGACCGAGTTCATTGCCATGGTCGGGCAGCTCGTCGAGATATTTAACAGAAGCTTTCTTCACGACTTCAAGATTCTTCTCAGCCGAAGTTCCGCCGATAACGATGGCGATATGATAAGGCGGACAGGCAGCCGTGCCGAGTGTCTTCATCTTCTCGACAAGGAAAGGAATGAGAGTCTTAGGGTTGATAAGAGCCTTTGTCTCCTGATAGAGATAAGTCTTGTTGGCAGAACCGCCGCCCTTCGCTACGAACAGGAATTTATACTCATCGCCATCACCGGCATGAATATCAATCTGCGCAGGGAGATTACATCCGGTATTGACCTCGTCATACATATTCAGGGGGGCGTTCTGGCTATAGCGGAGATTATCGGTAGTATATGTGTCATACACACCGTGAGAGATATATTCCTCATCGTGTCCGCCGGTCCAGACCGACTGGCCTTTGGTAGCGTGAATTACAGCAGTGCCGGTGTCCTGACAGAACGGGAGCTGACCCATTGCAGCGACCTCGGCATTGCGCAGCATTGTGAGTGCCACAAACTTATCGTTCTCGCTGGCTTCGGGGTCAGACAAGATTTTGGCCACCATCTCGTTATGCTCGCGACGCAGCATAAAGGCATTGTCGTGTGTTGCCTGACGCGTCAGAACGCGCAGTGCCTCCGGATCGACCACGAGCATCTCGTGACCGTTCCAATTCTCAACCTTGACATAGTCTGATGTCAGCAGATAATACTCGGTCTTGTCCGGACCAAGCGGGAACATTTCCTGGTATTTGAAAGGTTTTGTTGCCATTTCAGAGGATATTATATCGAAATTGGGTTAAAAATTAATTTTCAGATGAATCTTTAGGCAGTCCGACAATCTCAGGAGTGAAATTAATAGTCAGCGACTCAATCTGTTTCGACGGCTTAAGAGTCGTAACAGTAACCCTGACTATTTTGCCACCGACCGCCTCGCGGTAAGCCCGGGTGATGACTTTTTGTCCGCGCCCCTTACCCTTGAGGGAATATCTATACTCCAACGGATTGTCAGGCTCCTGAATGAGTTCCATAACATCATTGCCCATGAGCAACGAAACAGTAGAACCCAGATCAGTCACTTCTATCGGCGGAGCCTGAAGCGACTGATAAGTCTCATGCGGTCCCGCTGCATCGACAAAAGTGGCACCAGAAGGCACAAACATCTCCTGAGCGCCGGCAACGGCAGCCAATGCGACGAATACCACAATGGGTAATAATCTCTTGAGAATCATAACTGCTGATAATATGCCACAATATTACGAAAATTTCATGACATCATCACACAATTCGTCTAAAAAAGCGCCCGCAGAGTTAAATATAGTTAAACCTTTCGTATATTCAATATCATCGCAGTATATTTGCAGACTCAGACCACTGAAAGGGGCTGACCGGTTTTGACAGCGTGTAGAGGTGGTGAGTAAGCATGCAGAGCAATGATGGCTACGCTCTATAATCAGAGACATCAACAATTTTAAATGGCGAAAACAACTACGCTCTCGCTGCCTGATTGAAGCACAGTAGATCAGCTTTATCGGCGCAACAGTTGCGCCGACGAGACATCACCCGATTGTCGTCGTCCCGAGACTAATCGACAAGGTGGTGCAGTTAAATCGGGAATAGGCAGGTCGACGCCTCGGCCTCCTGCCGAAAATTTAGAGGATAAGGTGCCGTTTGGTGGCCACGGGCCGGGCGACACACGAAAACCAACTTGTGGATAAGCATGTAGAAAGCTCATTAGTTCCGCGTTTGGACGAGGGTTCGAATCCCTCCAGCTCCACCCAAGTCTGATGAAAGACAATGAAGAATCCTGCAACTCATTGAATTGCAGGATTTTCTTATGTGTAATAGAATGAACTAAAATGAATATAAAGGAAAGATGTCTGTTGGACATTCCGTTGGACTTACAACACCCCACCCCTAAAGTCCAACAGACTTCCTCATATTTCATTGATATTCAATCTTTTGCGCTTGTATAATCTGCTAATTATCAAGACCTTTGCACTATTGAAATCAACAAATAAAAATAGTGTAATGGAAACAATTTTGTTCTTTATCAAAAGGAAAAAGCTCCTCAAGGATGGGACTGCTTCCATCTTTGTAAGGGTGACATTTGGCAGGCTTTCAGCCGAAGTTGCAACGGGTAAGAGTGTTCTGCCCTCCCAATGGGTGGCAACTAAAGGCAGAGCGAAAGGCAATACTCTTAAAACAAAGCTGGTGAACGCCTTTCTTGACCAAATGGAGTACACTCTCCATGATTTGACGCTCCAAATTCAAAGAGAGGGTAAGCAGGTAAGCGCAAAAGAGATTTTGAGCAGATATAAAAATCTCAATGTGCCGAAGATTGGTATTTTGGCTCTATATGCTGAGCACAATCAAGAGCAAAAAGAGCTGATAGGCATATCTGTAGCACAAGGTACTTATAAAAGGCATGAGACCTCTATGAAACTCTTTCAAGAGTTTCTGATGTATAAATACAAAGCGAAAGATATTCCTGTAAATGAAATAGATGTGGAGATGCTGAAGAAATATCAGCATTATCTGATGACTGTAAGACACAATAATAACAATACCACGGTTAAGTATCTCAGAAACCTTGGCAAGGTACTTAATATGGCAGTGTCAAGAAAGCTGATAACTAATTCTCCGTTGGAAGAGCTGAAGCTCAAAATAGAAGCTGTTGACAAAGGTTTTCTTAATAAGAATGAGCTGTCAAAGCTAGCCACGAAAGAGTTTGAAGTCACGAGATTGGAACAAGTGAGAGATGTATTTCTATTCTGTTGCTATACGGGTCTTGCCTATGTAGATGTTCATTCTTTAACAGCCAATGATATTATCGAGGAAGAGGATAGGCTTTGGATAAGAAAGGCAAGGCATAAAACGAATGTAATGTGCCATATTCCTATAATAAAACCTGCAAGAGAGATACTTGACAAATATGCACTTTTGGCTCAGGCTACTGGGAAGTTGCTCCCAGTGCTATCCAATCAGAAAATGAACGCATATTTGAAAGAAATTGCAGCTATAGTAGGGATTGATAAGGATTTAACTACACATCTTGCGAGGCATACCTTTGCCACTACAGTAACACTCGCCAATCATGTTTCAATAGAGAATGTATCCAAAATGTTAGGTCATTCAAGCATAAGAATGACGCAGCACTACGCAAGAATCCTTGATGCCTCTATAGAGAAAGAAATGCTGAATGTCGAAATGAGCTACGAATGAGACATTAGTTGTTATCTCCCTGTTTGCTTTGATATACAAGGAGATAATAACAATGTAAATATATAATGTATAGCTGAATTTACTGAATACAGAAGCTGTCAGACTTCAGGGAACTTACTATAAGTGACCTGGAGTCTGTTGTTTCTACAGGGTGAAGCATGCTTTTTCTGCAATTTTTTGAAAAATTTTTGGCTCTTTCTGCATTTCTATGAGCTATCCCTAATCACAACATCACCCCCTCCATACTTTGCAGATGGGGTTACTCCCCTCTGTGCCGTTGCAATGGGTCCCCTATTGTAATGGCTCATCAACAAATCCCAACAATAAATCATCAAAGTATGGAAAAACTTAAGTTCATTGAAACTCTGTCAGTGGCAGAGTTCAAGGCTCAACAAGGAGTTGAGAAAATTGAGGTGAAACAGAATCCTCAGACTGGCAAGTGCTTCTTTGTCTATGGCTTTGAGACAGGTGCAGTGAGTGAGAAATTCAACAAAGGTCAGCTCACAGACCCTGTCATCTCAAAGGTAGTGTCTCCTGAAGATGGAGATATGTTCTTCATGCTTCATCAGCGTGGAGAGGGAGGAGCCCCTGTAGTGGCTGTACTCTAAGCTCTCTAGCTCTCAGCACTATAGGTCAGATAGTCTGTAATGGGCTGTCTGACCTTTTATATTCATCAGACTAATCAAATCAATAAGAATATGCAGTTAAGAAAATCATCCAAGAAGCAAGCAAAGATAAAGCTAGCTCTTCAAGGCTGTGCAGGTAGTGGCAAGACCTACTCAGCTTTGCTCTTAGCCTATGGGCTTTGTGGTGATTGGACTAAGATTGCAGTTATAGACAGTGAGAATAACTCTGCTGATCTATATGCTCACTTAGGACAATACAATGTACTCCCTCTTGAGGGAAAGTATGACCCCGAAACATACATTGATGCCATCAAGGTATGTGAAAAGGCAGGTATGGAGGTTATAATCATAGATTCCATGAGTCAGTGTTGGGATAATCTTCTTGAATATCATGCCTGTCTCCCCGGCAATTCTTTTACAAACTGGCAAAAGGTTACTCCGAGAATGACATCACTTATTCAGATGATACTCGGAGTAAACTGCCATGTAATCTCCACAATGAGGTGCAAGCAGGATTATGTCCTGTCAGAGAAGAACGGCAAAATGGTTCCAGAGAAAGTAGGCTTAAAGGCTGTGATGAGAGATGGAATAGATTATGAATACACCATAGTCTTTGACATCAACATGAAGCACCAAGCCATAGCATCTAAGGACAGAACCAATCTCTTTGCCAATAAGCCGGAGTTCACTATCACACCAACTACAGGTAGGATAATACTTGACTGGTGTAATGATGGTGTCACTTTGGAAATGATAAGGACTGAAATTTCCAAGGCTGAAACCATTGAGCAACTGACCTCAGTCTATCAGCAATATCCCGAATGGAATCAGCAGTTATTGGCTGACTTCACTAAAAGAAAGGCTGAGCTTTTACAGCCCAAGTCTGAAACTCAGCCTATCAGTTATCAACCCAACTTCACAAGAATAAACCATGCAGACCGCAGTATCAACTTTGCAGCTTCAGCCTGTCAATAGGTTCAATACCTTTCCAAGCAGACTGAATGACAGTCTCATACCACCCATAGAGGTTGAGGCTGTAGAGGTAATGGAGGATATTATTACTCCTAAATTCACCAAGAGGCTTCCTTTCATAGAAGCCAACACAAAAGAGGTTACAATAAATCATCTGAAAGATGAATGTGTTGTGCCGGTGTTCTCAAAGGACAATGAAATCACCATATCCCACCCTGCTTTCATTGAGGCAGTGTGGAGTGCAGCTTCAAAAGTCTTTCCAAGAGAAAGCATAGAAAAGCCATCTATCAGAGTAAGCCATGTTATCAAGGGCAGAACTCCCGAGGCAATCCACAAGAATGTCAAGGAGCTGCTTGATGAGGACAAGACCATATATTACGAGCGAATGGCATTCTGCTTTGAAATACCCTCTATCTGTGAGGATATAAGAGGCAACAGGCTTAACCTTACAATAGGTGGAGTCAGGGCATACAATCAAATGAATCTTTACTCTAAGAAAAGCCCCGAGAAGTTCAAAATCTTCATAGGCTTCAAGAATATGGTATGCTGCAATCTATGTGTAAGTACAGATGGCTATCAATCTGAACTAAGATGTATGGATGTCAGAAGTCTTTTCAACTCTGCTGTAGCTCTGTTTCAGGACTACAACATGGCTAAACATCTCTATGAGATGGGAGGTTTGCAGGAAAGCTATATGACGGAACATCAGTTTGCCCAGTTCTTGGGTAAGTCACGGCTATATGGCTTTCTGCCTAAGGCTGAGCAGAAGAAACTCCCTCAGATGCTTATGACTGACACTCAGATAGGCATGATAGCCAGAGCCTACTATAATGATGATAATTTTTCTGTGCCACAGGGAAGTAAGGAAATCAATATGTGGAATGTCTATAATCTACTCACAGGAGCCAATAAGTCTTCCTATATTGACAACTTCCTTGACAGAAGCCTCAATGCCACTCAGCTTGCAGAGGGGCTGAACAAGGCTCTCTATGGAGATAGTGAATACTCATGGTTCTTGAAATAATCTGTGGAATTGTCGGAGTGGTCTGGAATATTTGTATTATTCTCAGATTACTCCGACTATTCCTTAAACAACTGAATGACAACTGAGATATATGGAACCAAGATACATTATAATAATGGACTTCTCTAATGGAGAACTGCTTAAAATAAAGCTGACAGACCAAGAGTTAAGAGCATTAGAAGAATATGAAGACTTTTATGACTTTCTATCTACCCTTGAGGACAAGTATGGCTTTAGAGTTAGAGACAGCCTCTATATGACTGTAGAGACTCTATCTGAGAGAAGCCACAATATGTAACACTCCCCATTTTATCCATTATGAAGGGAAAATCATTATGGATAACCATCTTGAAGATAAATCATCTGAGATGATTTGTTGTTGGATGCCCCAAGTGTCAGTACCTTTGCACTGATATTGGGGCATTTTCTCTGGAACACCCTAAAAGCCTACACCTTAGAGGTGCATTAATATGTCTACTACTCTTAAATTCAGAGACAAAGCAATGGATTATTCACAGAAAAACAGTAACTTTGCAATAGTGAAATCAATAAATTGATTAGCCGATGAATTAAAGTATTGACAATGACATATTAAAGAAGTGTTTGCTTCTTACAAGTAGCTTTCAGAAATCGCCAAATTATTTGAAATATACCTACTTTGTAATGAGTGAATGCTTGCACCCTCACAGGTGTAGGCTTCTCTTGTTTGTAGGTATAAGGTGTTTGGCGATACCTTGAAAGCTGAAACAAGGTTGCCTGCACCTCTTTTTTATATCCTTAAAATAAAAAACAAAAAACAACAATATGGACGTAACAACAATTCTTTGGACCACATTTATCTCTCTTGTAGGTCTACAACTCTGTCTCCCGGATGGAAGTGGTGAAAAAATGGCAGATCAGACTCCTATGTTTTGGTGCCCTAATCCATTCCTTCGCATGGTATATGGATTATTTCAACTAGTTGGAGTAATCTTTGTAATTGGATTTGCTCTGTACTTAACTTTTACTGAGCACTGGTGGTACATCTTGATATACCTCGCAGGAGTATTGCTTGCAAAATTTGCAGCTCTATTAATGCAAATCCCCATAGCTTTGATATTCTCTAAGCAGATAGAACGAGCTATGTATGGAGGGCTGATTGCAAAGAGGATATCTGGCACCTTGATGATTGCCTTAGGCATTGTCCTATGCTTTATAATCAAATAATTATGTGGATAATATTATTGTTAATTGTGATAGCAGTCATAGGGAAATTTATCTATGACAATTTCAAGCATACCTCTGCAATGAAAAAAGATGGAGGTATGGCAGTAAAGTATGCGGAATTAGTAGATGCATGCTTAACTTGTAGTGGAGCCGGCATTCTCCAAGAAACTCTAACATTTATCTCTATTGGTGGTAAATACACGGAACATGGTATAACCATAAATTATGCTTTTTGGATACAACATACATTCAATAACAAACTCATTGTGAAGTATGTACTAAAAGGACCTAATATGCCTCAAAAAGTTGTACGACAATGGGATTTCAATCAGACCCAACCACAACAACAAATGGTACATATGTTGAGAGAGTGTCTTGATGAACTTAAAACGGTTCAATCACATATAGAAGATGCTGATAGAAGTAAATTCATTAGCCATAAATACAGCACTTTAATACAACGATTAAAAATGGAGGGAGCTAATAACTTCAACTTGTATAAAATTGAAGTAATCAAGGATACTTTACTGGAATACGAGTTTAAATTAAATATGAAGTTTGCATGCTATAATTATGTGATAAGATTTTGGCATGGAAGTGGCAAGCTTCAGGTCATTTTGAACTCTACAAATTTTATAAATGGTAAATGGGAGTTCCCTTTGAATATGGAACAATCGGCTATGGCTGATAAGATTGAAACAGATATAGATGAGATGGTAACAAAACACCACGATAGTACTGATTTTTATGGGTAAAATAAGTTTCAAATTTGGGATAGAAAAGATAGGCTTACCTTTGATAGTTACATCAAGCAAGCCTAATCTTTGTTTTCTCATTGACACAGGAGCCACACACAACATTGTGTTTTCTTATGTGTATGAGGAAATTTCACAGTATTTCTCAGCCCTTCAGGACACTTCCTGCCTAATGGGAATAGAGGGAATACAACAGAGAACCAATCAAGTAGAAGCTACTATTTCCTTTGATGACAAGGAGTCAAAAGTCACATTCTCTGTAATGGAAGCTAATGCAGCAATATTAAAAATACAGAAAGAGAGTAGTATTCAGATTCATGGTATTCTTGGCATACCTTTTCTGACTCAAAACAAATGGATTCTTAATTTCAACAATCTTACAGTGCAATGCTAACTTTCATCTTTTTATAAAAATTATGATAGTTGGCATTGCAAAACTCGTAGTCACTTTAAATTTATAATCTATGGAGAAGTGACTACACAAATTATAGACTATGACACCCAATCCAAATTCACCGATATTTATCAAACACGAAGTGCCGGACTATGCCTGTTATAATTCCAAGAAACTCTCTCAGTATTTCTTTCTGCTGAGGGGGGAAATCATAAATAACAGATGGAATGGTATCTCAGAAAATGACATATCTCTTACCTATAATACTTATGATGGATGTACTGAGGTAGAGGTTGTATTTTGGGATAAAAACAATCATGCTCATCATTTCACAATGCAGCTTGTACCTGACAATGGTTTCGGTGACACAGATGAAGATAGATTTAGACTCTTGTATCTCTTTGAAGGCAAATTTGATGAGAATGCAATAAGTATAAGGTCTTTTGCAGCCTACCTCGCTATACATCTTGAATATGAGGGGTTTGAACCCACATTGATGAAATGTGATAAAGGTCTTGATATTCCATGTTCTGTAGAATCTGCCTATGATGGAATCCGTAAGTTGATAGACATTACGCAGTCCAAAATAAAGCCATTGGTATGGTTTTATACCAAAGAACCTAGTATCAACTCCTTTGAGAGTGTGTGCTATTACTTGGCTGGAGTTAAGTCAAGACTCCAGTTGGAGTGCTGTAATGGCAGATGGAACAAAGTAGACCCGGAGTGCTTCAAGCTTGAAATATATAAGGAAGAGAAAGAAGTAGCTCTTCAGGTAGCATACATTGTTGATGATGTTTGGGAACTATCTCTTTCAGCCAATGCTGCACAATATGAGGGTTATTTTGACCTCTCCTGCACATTCAACTGCTATCCTGAGACCAATCTTTCAGATGAAGTAAAGAGGAAGTTAGATGGATTGTTTGCAGACTTCTTGTCTACACTCAAGATTGCCAAAGGAAACAGATATATAGGCTGTGGAGATAGAAGAAACCACTCTATAAACATACAATATTTTCACATTGAAGATACCTTTGATGTATTCTGTAAGATGCTTGATGAGATTGTTCCTGCATTACAGAACTTCACCTTTCGATTGCCCTTACAATCTATCAACCTCACAGGAGAAATAGAAGCTATAAAAGAACAAATGGAAGCAGCACTCAATGCAACTCTTGAGGTAGTAACCGAGGAGGAACGAATCAACAAAAAGCTACAGTGTGGTTACTTTCTGTAATTATTGGTGGAGTTATGAAAATAGCTTACCTGCTTACCTTGTGTGGGGTAAGCAGGTTAAGCTTTTGGATGGAATGTATTGCCTGTTAGATAGGCTTTATAAGGTACCCATATAAACCATCCCTTTTCACTCTTTCCACTTTCATGTCTCTCAAAACATGACCAAGCATTTGTATTGAAAGTGTTTTATAACCTGTTTTCTGACATAATTGTTGTAGTATTTGAGTCGTAGTCATGAAAATAGTCCCCGCTTCACCATCCTTACCTTTAGAAAAGTGGTTGATAAAAGCTTCTTCCTCTACAGAAATATCTCTGAATTCAGCGTTCATTTTCTCTAGATTCTCTGTTTCAGTTTTATCAAACCAATACTGAAATCCTGCGAGATATAAACTTTTAAGCTGGGCAAAAAGTTGGTCTATAGGAATGTTGTGGTGCGTATTGATTTTAGTGGCATCAAAGCATAAAAATCTTCTGTTGCCAGTCATATCCTTAAGAAAATTTTTCTTGTTGACTGTCCCTGCAAAGGTGGCTCTTTTCCTATAATACTGGCTTATCGTCGTGTAGGCTCTCCTCATATTAGTACCTTTCTGAGTCATAAGCTGCTTTACACTATCCATGCTCTTGTCTGACAGGTTTTCAAGCTCATCCATGAGAATCAATACACATTCAGAGAGTTTGACGTTTGTCTCTTTGTCCTTTGTGTGAACATATCCCTCATGTATAAATTCCTGAAATTCAGCAGGCAAAATGGAGTGAAACCATGTTGTTTTGCCTATGCCCTGTGCTCCCGAGAGTACTATTGCAGTCTGATTGCTGACATTCTCATCCAATAAGGAGGCAACCATACCCACCAACCACTTTTTCAGGCAGACCTCAAAGTGTTTCGGTTGGGTAACTGTCACTGTTTTTGCTAATTGAGTGACATAATCCTTGCCATCCCACTCCGGCAATTTGTGAAAGTACTCAATATACGGGTCAAATTTCAATACATAATCTGATTTCAAAATCATCAATAAGGTTTCTTTTGAACACTTGATGTTATGTGTTTTAATTCTTTTCAGTATGGTATTGAACTCGTAATCCGCCAAATAGTGGTATGGTTCATTCGTACCCTTGTTCCTGACTAACAACCTTTGTGTCACTGAATTGAACTTGAACTCGTAGTGCTCTGTGAGGTAGTTTTGAATCTGCTCAATGACGGAGTTAAATGCTCCTTCTTGAACTGAAATGGGCGGTGTATTCGTGGTGTTCATATTACACCTCCTCTCTCTTGAATGAGAGTAACCAACATGGGGTGAGTCATATATAATCTGCCGCCAATGTTGATAAGGTTTATAAGACCTCTCTCCCTCCAGTTGAAAATAGTTCTTTTGGTTACCTTGAAAATCCTTGCCAGATCCACAAGGTCATACAGGGTAAATTCCCTCTCATTTATGGCTTCATCAGCCTTTTTGTTTATTTTCATTTGAAAAACAAGGTTTTAAGCCCCACTGGATGACTTGTTAAACAATTAATTATAGGTAATTATTGCTTAATGCTTCTTGTTTTTGCTTTTTGTAATCTGTGGATTTTTGTTCTTGTTCTTTGCTTTTGTGTCTTGATTTGGTTCTCAATAAATTACCAAATTGGTTAGTCCAGTGCTTAACCGAGGGCAAAGTTACAATGATTATACCCAATACTCCAAATTTCTGATGAGGGAATTTGTGAAGTTTCCGCATTTTTCATACTTTTGCAGTGCATAAGGTCTTGATACCGAGATTGCAGAGTCCGTTGGACTTTTCGTTGGACATGAGTTTTTAAGCTGAGATAACTCGCTGAATACAAGGATGATATTCTTTTTGGTTCATGAGCCTCCAGCTCCACTAAGTGTTCCGGACACCTTCCGGACGACACAAGACAAAATAAAGACAAGCCGCAGAATATCAGCAAATTCTGCGGTTTTTTCGTGCCTAAAAATGACGACTCAGGACCGTCATCGGACAGAAAAAAGACCGCAAAGGACGGCTATTCGTTACCAACTCGTTACCCGATTTTTCAAAATATGAAATGGTAACGATTGGGTAACGATTAGCGCTGCATAAAGCATAATATCAACAAGTTACGAGATGCTAACTCGGACATAAGTCGGAAAAATACGGTCAAAATCCGGACACATGAGCTGTCTTTCAACGCCCAATTTTTACCCTTTTAATATCTGTCTGAATCAACATCACTCTATACATCTCTAATGAAGTTATCGGGCCCAATTTTGATGATGTCCGACATTGGTCTGACATTGGCCAAAATTGGTCTAAGCAAACCAAATATTAAACTCGTTATCATGTCAAACCACGGTAAAACCGGGTTAATGATAACTGCTGAGGTGCTGGCGTATGAGAAGGATTTGCTTACCGGCAAAATCCTTTCGGCATTGCATCCGTCAATCCTGACCCGCATAGTGGGCTTCGAGAAGATAGAGCGCGACTTCAACGGATATTTCGATGTCGCTGCATCCAATGTTCCTTTCGGTGATTTCGCGGTTGCGGACCCGGCGTATGCCGTGAGCAAGGAGATCGCCTATCGTCAGGCGACCAAGACAATTCACAATTACTTCTTCCTGAAGGCACTCGACCAAGTGCGCTTCGCCCATCCGATGATTTGTTACGTCAATTTGTGCCCCTCGCCAATTTTTGCTAACTTTGCACTCTGATGTGCCTATGCATTAGCCTACGAGATGAGACTGAAGCTATACAATCCTAAATCCACAGAGAATCTTTCTGCTATAAATGGCAGAAAGAATGTTGTCATGTATAGCGTTAGATGTATTTTAACCATCATAATGCTATTTGTTGCTACTATAGGGAATGCTTCTGGCGTCGATGTAGAACGTCTGATAAATTCCTTTGATGGCAGACATAATCAGGTTGAAATAGCCAATAGTTTTTTCAAAGAACTTAAATCGCAGGATTTTATCGATGAAGATATAGTTTTTACATCTTCAACTCCATTGGATTCAGTACGGCAGATGTTCTATTACTGGGTCGGTGAATGGTGCAACGACCGTCAGGATTATGAAGATGCAAAGCGATATGCACTTAAAGCATTACCTCTATATAATGGAAACAGCGATGCAAAAGCGGATTGCCTGAATCTTCTTGGAGTCGTCTTTGTGCGATTGGGAGATTTCGCCTCTGGGGTAACATATACTAAGCAGTGTCTGGATATTGAACTTAAAAGTGGTGACAATGACAGGATTGCTTCAAGTTTCAGCACTCTTGCGGGAACATATATTGCAGCCGAGGATCCGAATGCAGCTTTGAAGTATAGTCTACAGGGGTTGAAATATGCCGATAAGGCACGCAATTCTCTGCGCAAGACCATTCTCATGGGGATGGCTTCTGAGGCATATTACAAGAAAGGAGAATATGAAAAGGCCGTTAAATATGCCGATGAAGCCTATAGGATTGATTCTATTGACGACCGACAGAATCGGGCTGCAATACGCCTTTCTCAGAAAGCCACGGCACTTGTAGGATTGGGGGAATATGCCGAAGCCGAAACTACTTTCTTAAAAGCATTTCCGATTCTGATTAAGTCCAATAATTATCATTCGCTTGCTATTGACTATAATCAGTTGGGCTTCATGCTGCTAAAGCAGAAACGGAACAAGGATGCCATAAAATATTTTCTTGAAGCAAGTAAATTGTTTGATAAGATGGGAGACCTGTATAATCAGGTTCATTCCCAACGCGGACTGTATGAAAGCTATTGGAATATTAATCCGGACAGCGCCCATATTGCCTTGCAGAAATTCAATGTATTAAAGGATTCTCTATATAGGGAGGCTTCTGCGGATGCTTTGGCCCGTTACAAAGTCGAATTTGAAACAGATCGATTGAAAGAAGAGGTCAATGAGCATATTTCTAATAGAAAACGTGACTTTGTTATAGGTGGAATATTACTGTTCATCTGTGTAGTTGGAGGGTTTGCAATATATCGTTGGCGCATCAAACGCTATCGGCGTGAGATGCAGTCATTAATGGCGAAAATCAAGGAAATACAAGCCTCAATTTCAACATCTGACGAAAAAGATACAAAAGATTCCCAGCCTACGTCTGATGAGTCAGATTCGATTTCCGAGTTCGAGAAAATGGTAATAGAAGTCGTTAATGATGGATTGCCTAAAGGAGAATACAGTGTCTCTCATATTGCATCACGCATGAATATGGGTGAGCAAACATTCCGTAGACGTTTCGTTGAAGCCACCGGAAAGTTGCCCAAAGCCTTTATATCAGCAATCCAGATGAACCGTGCCGCCACATTATTGCAAGATAACAAAGATATGACCATAGCGGAGGTGGCCCGCGAATGCGGCTTTGAAGAACTTAGTGCGTTCTCCCGTTCTTTCAAACGTTCTTTTGGACGCTCTCCGTCCGAATACCGAAACGATACAGAGAAAACATCTACATAAGGCATCTCTGCTTCTGTATCGACAATCTTATACGTTGCAGTTCTGAAATCATCATATTTCAGGGCTGCAACTCGTTTTTTACGCCATTTTAGTTGCCCTGATAGTTTTTGACAAGCGTTTGTAAGTTTTTATCAAGCTCGAAGCCTGCTGATCCACTTAGTTTTGCATTTTAGTAATAACTCTTTAACTTCATCAACCAATGTCAGAAATAATAGCCTTAGAAGCGGGTTCCCCAAAACCTCCCGGGAAATCTGATGATGAGTATATGACTCGGTTGACTTGAAACCAATTTATGGAGACACGAGCAAAAGGATCTACATATCAGCAACCGGTCACTGACAGCAATCATAGAATTGTTTGTCAGCAAATGATAAAACATAGCAGCAAGTTCTTTATCGAATGCGGCATTGTGCTTTATCTACTCATGTCCTTATTTCTGGTGTCATGTGGAAACAAGCCTCATAATAAGTACGCTGACGAAGAAAATAAATTAACAGATAGTATTGTTTTCGCCAACAAGAACGAGGATTCTCTTCGTGTACTGATATCAAAATTTGCAGAGACCGGCAATTCATATGGAGAAATTATATCATACCGAGAACTCGGACGGATTTTCAGAGATAAAAGTCGATTTATAGAATCAATTGGAATTCATAAAAAAGGGTTGGAAAAGGCTGTAGAAATCAAAGATACAATTCAAGTAGTCCAAGCTCTCAACAATATCGCCACTAACTACCGACGTATGGGCATATTGGATGAGGCTGCTGCCTATCATTATCAAGCACTTTCTATTTGCGACGCCTATGGAGACAAAGAAAGTGACGTCGCTCGAAAAAATCGAGTAATATCTCTGAACGGCATTGGCAACATTCACATGACCATGCAAAATTATGAAAAGGCTGATTCTGTGCTGCGTCAAGCACTGGCGGGAGAACACTCTCTTGGGAGCGACTTAGGACAGGCTATCAATTACGCTAATCTCGGCTCTATTTTTGAGGCAAGGGAACAAATGGATTCCGCATTATTTTACTATCACCAATCCATGAGATTCAACCAGCAAGCCCATTCGGAGCTTGGCATTGCCTTATGTCACGGCCATTTCGGGCGACTATTTGAGAAATCCGGCGACCTTGACAGTGCCCTCATAGAGTATAGACACGCTTATGACATCTCTTCATCATCAAACGACGTCTGGCATTGGCTTGAGTCCTGTCTATCTATTGCACGAGTAAATATTGCCAAAGGGAATCTTGGCATTGCTGCAAATTATCTCCACAAGGCTGAAAAAGCAGCGAATGAGATAAATTCTTTGGAACATATCGCCGAGGCATATCGATTGGAGTATCTGATGAGCCTAAAAACCGGTAATATCAACAAAGCCCTGGACTACTATATTTTGAGTCAACAGTATTCTGATAGTGTTAACAATGAGAAAAATTTGGTTCAGATGCAAAATACACGTATCAATTATGAACGTGAATTGAAAAAGAGCGAGATTGGTCAAATGCAAAAAGATTTGCTGATTGAACGGGCTCAACGCCGTACATATGCCGTCGGCTTTATGATAATCTTTATCATAGCCTGTCTTATAATTGCATTATTAGTCTATATAAATCGTTTGCGCTCTCAAAAGAACAAAATTATACGTCAGTCCGAAAAAATGCGTGCGACTTTCTTTACAAACATTACACACGAATTCCGTACACCGCTTACCGTCATACAGGCCGCCGCACAGGAACTTATTCAAGATAGTGAGCCGGAGAGCATGACATATCAGAATGCAACAGCTATTCTTCGACATGAGTCAAGATTACTTAATCTAATCAATCAGATTTTGGACGTCGCAAAAATGGGTTCTGCAGACGTAAAATCCGCTCAATGGCGACATGGTGATATTGTTGAGTTTGTCAAAGTCTTATGCGATGGATTGAGAAGTTATGCCGCCGAAAAGGGAATCAATATAATTTATGCCCCTGCAGAGGAACCTCTGGAAATGGATTTCATTCCTGATTATGTCCAAAAAATCATCTGTAATCTCGTATCTAATGCTATAAAGTTCTCAGAAAAGGACACTACCGTGTATATAGTGTCAAGAGCGAGTGTATCACAAATCCAACTTATCGTATGTGACACCGGTATTGGAATGAGCCACGTTCAAAAAGAAAACATATTTACTCCTTTCTATCAGGCTTCGGATAACTCCATTAATGCGGGCTCCGGTATAGGTCTATCGGTTGTCAAGATTGCGGTAGAAAAGATGGGCGGTCAAATTAAAGTGCATTCAGCCATGGGTGAAGGTTCCATATTTATTGTTACATTGCCTATGGCAAGAAATGAATCTGATGTGAAGACTTTTGATCTTGCTGAATATTTCAAAAACGATTCATTCAGTAAGACAGAAAAGGCTTGTAGTTGTCTGCCGGAAACAAATTCGGATGACAATCTTCAAGAAGATGATGTCCCTCGCGTACTTATCATAGAGGATACAACGGAAGTAGCCCGTTACATGATGCGGCAACTCAATCCGAAGTATCATTATATCTTTGCCACAAATGGTTGTGAGGGACTTGAAAAAGCAATTCAGGCAGTGCCGGATATTATTATTACCGACATCATGATGCCATGCATGAATGGATTTGAACTGTGTAAAGCAATCAGGGAATCCGAGCTGTTGAATCATATCCCTGTAATCATGGTTACGGCCAAAGCAACACATGAGGATCGTATGCGCGGATTGGAGTTCGGTGCAGATGCTTATATAGAAAAACCGTTCCATGCTGATGAACTTAATGTGCGTGTTGAAAAACTGCTGAAACAACGGCAGGTCCTCCAGAACAAGTATTCCAAAGTCAACCCCGAAAAGACTTCGGAGGAGGGTGCGTCTGTAATATCTGAACCGGATAAAAGCTTTCTCACGAAAGTTACAGATGCTGTCAAAGCACAAATATCCGGTGGTAAAATTGATTACAACCTTCTTGCATCCACGCTCTGTTTTTCTCGTGCCCAACTGAATCGCAAAATTAAAGCGATTACGGGAGAAACCACTACAGACCTTATTCTAAAGATAAAAATTTCGCTCGCAAAGAACCTTCTTGATAATACAGATAAGTCAATAATCGAGATTTCAATGGATTGTGGAATGGATTCAGACAGCTATTTCTGCACAGTGTTCAAGAAAGCTACTGGGCTCACGCCTTTACAATACCGTAACAGAATTAATGGGTAGTAAAAACAGCGTATAGCATATATGCTATATAGAAAGACGTAGCAAGCATTCTGACATATATTTCTGCATATATTTGTGATTGACAGTCATAAAGACCCGTATCCGGTTTTGTCCAAAAAATCAAGAATCCAATCTATATATCGGCTGATATGTTCACTTAAAAATTCTACCATGGCATCATAATAATGTTGTGCAATCAGAAGCAATGGTGCAATAACGCCGAACATTATAATCGTTATTATCCTATTTTCTTTTTTGCTGATTTTCTTGGAAGATTCGCCGGTGCTTTTTTCGTGTATAGCAGAAGTGTCGTTATCTTTATTTTTCATACTAATATGTTCCTTAGACCTTTAACAGATTATTTGGATATCGGACGATATGCCGTTATGAAAAACCCACATGAGTTGCGCATGTGGGTTTTTCATAATGTAAGAGGAATTATTTCACAACTATTTTCTTTCCGTTCACGATATATATACCTGTCGGGAGAGAATGCAGATCCTCTTTAGAGGCATTACGCTTTATGATGATGCCCTGCAGGTTGAATATATCGGCCACCGCCGTTGTCTCGGCGAAAACATCTTCTATGGCTGCTGACTTCGTATTTTCGAACATGTCCCAACCATAAGATTGCAGATAATCATAATATGCTTCATCGGGAACAATCAGGGTTGCGTTGTCATAGGCTGCATTTGAAAAAGCGTTAAAGCTCTCCATAACAGGAGGGATATAAGAAGTGCATGTAACAGTTTCCAGCCAATCACAAGATGAAAAAGCATTACTGCCGATATTAGTCAGTGATTCTGGGAATTCTATTGCTGTGAGTTTGCAATCAGAGTATTTACAACCGATTATTACTCAATATTTTATAGATAATAAGTCAGAAATAT
>OGPY01000747.1_pt1 | contig 28668 bp, 20 predicted proteins | sample 1553121 | NCBI WGS metagenome assembly OGPY01 (sample SAMEA2580004, study PRJEB22360) | human gut metagenome
TAAAGTTATTGCTCCCGTCGATTACAAAATAGTCGTCGCCACCTGCGCCTAAAACTGTATTGTTATTACCGCTCAAATAGAATGTATCGGCGCCGGGACCGCCAGAAATATTGATATCGTTTGCGTTGACATTATAGATGTTATCGCCGCCGGTGTCTGAAAGATTGGTTACTTTGGCATTGATATTGTACGTGTCGTTGCCTAAACCACCGTCTACTATGTTTGTGGTTTGTTTATTAATTGTTATTGTATCATCGCCAGCTCCCCCCCTGACATCTACAAAATCTGCATTTGCAATGATAATATCATCGCCTTCATCTCCAGAAAGCAGACTATTTCCTACATTTGTAATAATTGTATCATTTCCTTTTCCTCCATAGATATTATGTTGATATCCACCAACAGCTTCTATGGCATCATCTAAATCTCCACCATAAAAAGTTAATGACTTCCCATAAAGTTTTACATTATGGGAAACATCTTTTTGCCCCGTCACGTTAACATTAACGCCGCTAAATGATATTGCACCGGTTACTGGATTTACTGTGTACAAAAGTGCATTAGAAGTTTTAGAATTGGTATTTTTTACCGTATAATTTATTCCATTTATAGTCAAATTTTTAGTTTCACCTTCTGCAAGAGATAGCGCCTGAGCATTATCGGCATCGCCAAAACCACTGATAAAATTATTAGAGCCTGTATTTGATACTATGGTGTTATTACCTCCTACTCCATATATTGTATTATCTGAGCCTTTCAATGTAACATTCATTGAAGCGGAACCAGATTCAACATAATTACAACGGTCTATTAAAGTTACATTATTAACTCCGTTTCCACCATATATAAATGAATAAGAGTAAGCCGTTATCGTATTATTACCATTCTGACAATATATGTTATTGAAAGTATTCTTCGCATTTATAACATTATTACCAGCCCCGCAATAAATAGATGCATTGCCAGTAAGAGTTACTGTATCGCCTTTATTTCCCCCGTAAAATGTTACATTATTTCCCAATTCTACATTATGTTTTTTATTAACATCCCCTTTGATGATTACACTTCCAGTGTTCACAGAAAAAGAAATTTGCCCTGAATCATTTATTCTATAAATAACTGTTGCCGCGGAACTCGGTGTAGATACTGTATAATTTATGCCATTAATCATTACAGACTGTTCTTCTCCACTCACAAGAGAAACCGAGCCAGAATTTGCTCCAACTACATTGATTGTGGTATTTGAACCAACCTCACCCGTTACATTATTTGTTCCAGAACCGCCATCAATTACGATACCTGATAGGGAACCAATTATATTAAAAGTGTCATTTCCTTCTTCGCCAAAATATTTAGCATTGGATGAATATATATTAAACACATCATCGCCTTCACCACCATAAGAAACGCCAGAACCTCCATAACGTGTAATAGTATCATTGCCTATACCGCCATAACATACGCCGGAATATGCTATGAAAATATCATCGCCTTCCTCACCATATGCACTAGAACCTCCGCGTAAAATTATTGTATCATTGCCAGAACCTCCATAGATGTAATTATTACTGCAATTTGAATTTAGTTCCTCAATAGTATCTGCCAAACCACCACCATAGATAGAATTATTCCTTCCTGAAATTATGAGGTTATGCTCAGCATCTTCCTGCCCTCTAATCTCAAAGTTAGAGGCAATTAGAGTTAATTCTCCCGTTGATGCATCCTTCGAATACGATAAGTCATTGGCCGTAGTTAGTTTATTTTTAACAGTGTACTGAACTCCATCAATTGTTATTGTTTTGGTTTCGCCCCCAGCAAAGGCCTCTGCACCCTCGAGAGCAGATGATAATGCGTTTGCTGAAAAGGAAACAGCAGAAAGAGCAGCTGCCCTCCCTGCTGGATTTTTGGATATTGTATCGTCGCTTTTTGTTTTAGTAGTATTACCATTATTCTCACGGTAATACAAATTCTGATTATCATATTGAATTGATTCTCGTATCTGAGATATCTGCTCCAATATCTGGTCGGCCTCTGCCTGCATTGCCTCGCGTGTTTCTGCATCATATGTGCCGTTTGATGCCTGAGTTGCTAAATCACGTAAGCGCTCTAATAGTTTCTGCACCTCCTCCAAACCGCCCTCAGCTGTCTGAAGCAATGCGATGCCATCTTCTGTATTCTGCTGAACCTGAAGCATTGAACTTATTTTCTTCGATAAATCTGTTATTATGGAATAACCTGCAGCATTATCCTTTGCCTGATTAACTTTGTAACCTGTTGTCATACGGTTGATTGAGTTATTCAAGCCTAGAGTATTTTCGCCAAGTGTTCTCTGTAAAATCAAATCTGCAACATCACTTCCGAAGGTTATCATAAATCACCTCCGGTGCTCCGAACTAAATTTATATAGGCATTTCGCCCCCCCCCCCTGATAGCTAAAACGCAGTCCAGGAGCGGGTTTCAAGCATTTACAGACTCTCTTGAAATTACCAACGATACCACATATCATATCTACATTATATATCACATTTATTGACGGCACAACGTAAAATATACAAAAATTAACAAATTCCCAGAATGTAACAAATTGTAAAAATTTATTCAAAAAACCTAAAGTTCTAGAAAAAATTGCCGATAACATTATTACAAAGAATAAGGGCAAAGGATATGGCAGAAACATTTAATCTGAATAATTTTTTACAAACGTATAAAACTCAGACTTATGATCCGACTAAACAGCATGCAGCCGCTGAAGAGAAAATGGAAGAAAAACTCCAGCAGCAAGCTCAGGAAGCTGTACAACAAAGCGGATTTTTAACCTTGACCTTATCCGAAAAAATGGCTGAAATGGGTATTGGCGAAAGAGCATTAAAACAGTTTGCCGATACTGCAACAGGTCTATTGACCGATGTTGTAAGTCCGCTAGGTGACTATTTGGAAAAATATGAAAATATCTTTGACCAGAGAGTTTATAACTCAGAAATACAGAGTTATGCAAAACAAATGTTCTTTGCATCTCAGGCTATGCGCAAAGAAGCAAGCGAAAATACAACAGGACAAAACTTCGTATATGATATGTAGAAATCTCCTCCTCCTTCAAACATAATAAAAAATCGCCTCATCTCATAAGAGATAAGGCGATTTTTCTAAGACTTGTAAATTATAAAGCAGCCTTTGCAGCCTCAACTACAACAGCAAAAGCATCTTTGTCATTAACTGCAAGGTCAGCAAGCATTTTTCTGTTAACTTGAATGTTTGCCTTTTTGCAAGCATTAACAAATCTTGAATAGCTCATGCCTTGTTCTCTAACAGCAGCATTTATTCTTACAATCCACAAACGACGCATATTACGTTTTGTAGCTCGTCTATCTCTGTAAGCATATTTAAGAGCCTTCATTACAGCAATGTTAGCAACCTTAAATATTCTGCTTCTAGCACCTTTGAAGCCTTTAGCAAGCTTTAATATTTTTTTGTGTCTATTACGACATACATTTCCACGTTTAATTCTCATTGTTCAACACTCCTATCTAGCATACTTCTTGTAAGGTAACTCTTTTGAAATCAATTTTTCGTGAGTTTCAGAAATTACAACATCTCCGAAAATCTTACGTTTTCTTGATTCAGATTTGTGTTGAAGCAAGTGGCCAATACCTGCATGTCTTCTTGTAATTTTACCAGTGCCTGTAACTTTGTATCTCTTAGCTGCAGCACGGTGAGTTTTTAATTTTGGCATTTTTTGTCTCCTTTAATAAAAGTTATTACTAAATCCGAGCAAGGCATACCATAGCACTATACTTCGGCATGATTGAAGTGTAGTACAAATTAATACCAGTGTCAAGGAAATTATTTACTTTTAGGGTTATTAATGTTAAATTATATTAACAATGGAGAGATTTTTATGGATAATAGAGTTTTGTTTAACATAGGTTACGGGCTGTACGTATTGACGGCACAAGAAGGGAATCAAGATAATGGATGTATTATCAACACTGTTATGCAGGTTACATCAGATCCCTGCCAGATTGCTATTGCTGTAAATAAACGTAATTATACCAACCAGATGATTCAACATACAAAAAAGTTTAACATTTCTGTATTATCTGAAAACGCAAAGTTTGATACATTTAAACATTTCGGTTTTCAATCCGGAAGGGATGTGGATAAATTCGCAACATTCAATGATATAAAAAGAAGCCCTAACGGACTCTTGTACATAACAAAAGATACAAACTCTTATATGTCTGCATTTGTTAAACAAGAAATAGATTTAGGTACGCATACACTTTTTATCGCCCAGCTTGTAGCTGCTGAAACTCTATCAGATATACCAACTGCAACTTACACTTATTATCAGCAGAATATTAAGCCTAAGCCGGAAAAAACTGAAAAAAGAGGCTGGAGATGTAAGATTTGCGGATTTATATATGAAGGTGACGATTTACCGGCTGATTATATATGCCCTGTTTGTAAGCACGGAGCTGCCGATTTTGAGAGGATTTCATGAAAGCTAAAAAACTTGATGAACTAAAAAACAAATGTCTAAAATGCAAAAAATGCGAGTTAGGCGAAACCAGAAATAATATTGTATTTTCAGACGGAAACCCTAAAACAGCCAGAGCAATATTAATAGGAGAAGCCCCTGGTGAAAATGAAGATAAAACCGGCACGCCGTTTGTTGGAAGAGCTGGAAAACTTCTCAATGAGTTTCTTGAAAAAGCAGAGATTTCACGCGAAAAAGATTTGTATATAATTAATACTGTTAAATGCAGACCGCCTAAAAACAGGGTTCCAACCGATAGTGAAAAGGCCGCTTGTGAAGAATATTTACTTAAGCAGATAGAAACTATTGACCCTAAAATTATGATTTTCTGCGGTGCTACCGCTTTAAAATCTTTTTATCCGCAAAAAACTGCAATATCAAAGATACGAGGAGAAGTTCTAGAATTGGAAATTGGCGGTAAAAAAAGGAAATGTATACCAATTTTCCACCCGTCTTATCTTCTCAGGTATCATTCCTTAGAGGAAGGCAGTCCTAGAGATTTAATGCTTAAAGACTTGAAAAAAATTCAAGACTTGATAAAGGTTTAAATATCGTTTATACTGTCCTTACGAACATTGAAAAGTTTATATTATGGGGATGTACTGGTTTTGACGCCTGCCCGGCGAGGGCAATGGGCAAGCCGAGTGAGCTTTTGCGAACGAGGTGGAGTCGAGGAAAACGGTATTGGCTTTGCGAAGGCAAAGACAAGCAGGTTTTCCGAGCGGAGCCGTCTTCTCTGAAAGACACATTACATGGGGATGTACTGGTTTTGACGCCGTGATTGGTAGATCCGGATTGCGAGTGCGGGCGCTGTTCCCGCTTATCAACGAGCAAACTAAATTAAATGCTAACGACAACGTTATTGCATTCCCTTCAAGAGCTAGACTCGCTGCCTAATTGCAGTTAGGGACCTTCTAAGTGACCAGCTTGCCGTTGCTTAGGATGACATTATGCAAGATGCAGTACGCAAATGATGGTATGCGTATCAAGTTTAACCATTGGAGGTTAGACTTCCGTAAAAAGTCTGAGGCTTAGTTCAGGTTTCGTAACTTTCCGTATTAAGCCAAGATAATAAGTTACTACACTCGTAGATGTTCGTTTTTATCCACGATGGACGCGGGTTCGACTCCCGCCATCTCCAGTTTATGACTTTTTCTTTTTACGCTTCGCTATCAATCTTACCTTGATAAATTAATGTATCTGCTTTGGCATAAGTACTCATTGCACGACCAATATGGAGTGGTTGTACTGTTCCACATGTATCACTCTTTTGAACCACTGTCTTGCCGTAATTTAAGTCAGAAGCCACTGCATTTTTTGAACAATACTCAATATATTCATGGTAATCTATTTGTTCACTGAGATTCTTAGTAATACTGTTATTTTTAGACTCCAATTCTTCGCTTTTTGATTCATTTAAAGTCGTTAATCTTGAATTAAATTGATAATAGCTTTGATAATTTATCGGTTGGCGTTCCATTAATTGTTGGTTTGATATTGTAGACATAGCACCTCACATATATAATTACTTAAAGATATATTTAGTATATATATTATAGCTTATTTCAATTTTATTTCAACCTTCTAAAGAATTGATTTTTTAATTTCTTTAGGATAATCTCATTTTCGAGGAAAAAGGTTTTGAGTAAAAGACGTATAATAGGAACTATAAACGGTGTGATTGCAGCAGCCAGCTATGGAACTAATCCATTATTTGCGCTTCCACTATATTCCAGAGGGATGGGAGTTAATTCTGTACTATTTTTTAGGTACTCAATTGCTGTAATTCTATACGGAGTATGGCTTGTCTGCTTTAAAAGAATTTCATTAAATCTTGCTAAAAACGAAATAATTCCTGTTTTTCTGCTCGGGTTAATGTTTTCATTATCATCCCTCACGCTATTTGAAGCTTTTAATTACATTGAAGCAGGTATTGCATGTACAATTCTCTTTATCTATCCGGTTCTTGTTGCGGTTATGATGGCAATATTTTACAAAGAAAAATTGACCGGCATAATTGCTGCTGCAATCGGGTTGACTTCCTGCGGTATCCTCCTTCTTTATAACGGGAAACCAGGTACTTCCCTCAATCTGCACGGCATTGCTCTTGTTATTGCTTCAGCATTTTTATATGCATTTTATATTATTTGCGTTAAAAAAAATAAGGTTATTAAAAGCATACGTGCACCTAAACTAAGTTTTTATGTCATGCTTTTCGGGCTTATTGTTTACATCTATAACCTTAATTTCTGCACACTGCTGCAAATTCCTCAAAGCCCGTTTATGTGGCTGTGCGTTATCTGTCTTTCCATATTTCCAACAATTATATCTCTTGAAACGATTACTATCGCTATTAAGCTTATCGGCTCAACAACTACAGCTATTCTCGGCGCTTTAGAACCCCTTACTGCTATTTTCTTTGGAATTTTATTCTTTAATGAACATTTAACCTTAAGAATTACTCTTGGAATAATATTGATTTTATCAGGAGTATTGCTTATTATAACTAAAAACAAACAAAGCTAGGAGATAATATGAAAAGATGTTTGTGGGTTGATGAAAAGTCTGAAATTTATGTTAAATACCATGATGAAGAATGGGGAGTGCCAAACCACAATGACAGAGATTTGTTTGAGCTTCTTATTCTGGAAGGATTTCAAGCAGGACTTTCATGGATTACGGTTCTGAAAAAACGCGAAGCTTTTAGAAAAGCTTTTGATAATTTTGATGTAACAAAAGTTTCTGAATACGATGAAGAAAAGATTAACGCACTCTTAGAAAATAAAGATATTATAAGAAGCAGAGGTAAAATCACTGCAGCTATTAACAATGCGAAAATCTTTATTGAAATACAAAAAGAGTTTGGAAGTTTTTCAAATTACATCTGGGGTTTTACGGATAATAAAGTAATAAAAAACACAACAGGCGAAATACCTGTTAAAACAGAGTTGTCTGATATGGTTTCAAAGGATTTAAAAAAACGGGGAATGAAATATACAGGTTCTGTAATTATATATTCCTACCTTCAGGCAGTCGGTGTTGTCAATGACCACGACATCAATTGTTATAAATACTAATACCTCTTGTAATTTACCCCTGTTTTTGTTACGATTTTAGGGCAAAAAGAATATTAATAGGGAGATGAATAAATTGAAAACCAGAATGAAATCAAATAATTGCGGCGAATTAAATCTTAGCAATTTAAATGAAGAAGTAACCTTATCCGGCTGGGTATCAACAGTTAGAGATCTTGGCGGGATTTTATTTATAGAATTAAGAGATAGAAGCGGTTTTTTTCAGCTTGTAGCTAATCCGCAAATTAACCCTGATGTACATAAAGCTTTTGAAAAAGTCAGAAGTGAATACGTTATTATGGTTAAAGGTAAAGTTACTAAGCGTCCAGAAGAAACATATAACGAAAAATATCCTACAGGTCAGGTTGAAATGTATCCTGAATCTGTTGAAATTCTGGCTGAATCAAAAGTTCTTCCGTTTATTCTCGGCGATGATAATGTTTCAGAAGATATTAGACTTAAATACAGATACCTTGATATCAGAAACGAAAAAATGCTTAATAACCTGAAAACAAGACACAACATAGTTCAGGCAGTAAGAAATTATTTAAACAACCAAGAGTTTTTGGAAGTAGAAACTCCTATTTTGATTAAAACTACACCGGAAGGCGCAAGAGATTATCTGGTTCCTTCACGCGTACAGCCCGGCAAATTCTTTGCACTTCCGCAATCACCGCAGATATTCAAGCAATTGCTTATGGTTGGCGGTATTGAAAAATATTACCAGATTGCAAAATGTTTCCGTGATGAAGACTTAAGAGCAGACAGACAGCCTGAATTTACACAAATAGATATGGAAATGTCTTTTGTTGAACAACAGGACGTAATCAAGATTGTAGAAGGTCTGCTTGTGGATGCATTTAAGGCAGCCGGAGTAGAAATCAAACCACCTTTCATTCAAATGCCTTGGCAGGAAGCAATGGATAGATATGGTTCAGACAAACCTGATACAAGATTCGGGCTTGAATTATTTGATATCGGCGATATTATTCTGGAATCGAATTTTGAAATCGTTAAGAATACATTACAAAACGGCGGAATTGTAAGAGGTATTAGAATTCCAGGCGGTGCTAAGTATTCCAGAAAAGATATTGATGATATTACCAAGCTTGCTGTATCTTTCGGGGCAAAAGCGCTTGCAAATATTATTTATAATGAAGATGGAACTGCTAAATCACCTGTATTGAAATTTGTTACTGAAGAACAGGCAAAAGCTATACAGGAAAGAGCTGGTGCTCAGGCAGGAGATATTATCTTCTTCGTTGCTGATAAACCTAAACTGGTTTATGATATTATGGGCAGATTAAGACTGCATTTCGGTCGTTCCTTGAACTTAATTGACGAAAGTAAACATAATCTTCTCTGGGTTGTAGACTTCCCTATGTTTGAATGGTCTGACGAGGAAGGCAGATTTATGGCAATGCACCACCCGTTCACATCTCCTAATTTAGAAGACTTAGACAAACTTGACAGCGGAGATTTAGGCAATGTTAAGTCAATAGCTTATGATATCGTTTACAATGGTACTGAGCTCGGGGGCGGTTCTGTCAGAATACACTCATCAGAAGTTCAGAAGAAAATCTTTAAGGCATTAGGTTTAACCGAAGAAGAAGCAACTGAAAAATTTGGATTTATGGTTAATGCTCTTCAATATGGTACACCGCCTCATGCAGGTCTAGCAATCGGTTTGGACAGATTGGTTGCACTGCTTTGCAGAACAGACTCTATCCGTGATGTTATTGCATTCCCTAAGAATGCAAGCGCTAAAGACTTAATGAGCGATGCACCGGGTGAGGCTTCTTTACAGCAAATGCGAGAACTGCACATTAAAAGTACGGTAAAAAAAGATTAATAAAAAATAGAAGCGGGTTTTCAAATTGAAAACCCGCTTCTATTTTATTTACGCTTAACCAGAGCCCCAATCAAATACAGAACTTATTGCATCATCAATCAGAGATTTGATTGATTGAATTTCTGTATTAATTGATTCGAGTTCCGTAGAAAGATTATCCATATCAATATCAATAAAGTTTTCTTTTTCAGTAATTCTTTCTTTTTCAGCATTGTACCATGCAGTAATTTCTTCTCTAACATCAGAATCTGTTCTTGATTCAACGAGTCCAGCTGTTACAAAGTAAGTCAAAGAAGTATCAGGATCATAGTTTCCATCTTCATTTACTGTTGCAAGCTGGAAAGAACCACTGACAATAGCATCACTAACATAGTCGTCGTTAGTTTTCATTTCATTGTTATATTCTGTAGTCCAGCCGTTTGCCGCAGCAGCTTTGAATATCGGTTCATAAAAATCAATTATGCTCTGAAGTATATTTGTACTGGTTTCAGAGTTATTAACAGTAGTTGAAGTACCTGTTTCCTCACCTGTTATTGTTTGTACTCCGTTGGCTTCATAGCTTGTTTCTATTCCGTCACCGTCCATAACAGCCTTAAATTGTTCTGCAGAATAACCTGGAATTAACTCTGCCAGAATTTCAGGGATTTTTTCTGTAGAGAACGTACCACCTCTGCCTTGCGAATCCATTGCAGAAGAACCAAGTACAGCTGTTATGGCATTTGCATAAGCTTCACTCATAACAACCTGTCCTTTGTAATCGGTCAAAATCATTGAATTTTCAGATTTCAATGGTTTTGTTCCGGCAGTAATAGCTGTATAATTTGCACCATATCCCATTAAATAGTTATAATTAATTTTATTATACTGTCCGTTATTATAATAAGAAATTGTTTTTGACTGTAACTTACTGTAATATTCTTGAGATAAAGCACTCTGTTCTCTTGTGAGAGCCATCTTTCTCATAGAGTCAATGGAAATACCGTACTCGCAATCGGCTTTGCGGGCGGTTAATGTTAATAGTCTAATATTTGAGCAGGCTAATCCCATTTTTCTTTCCTTTATTGTCCCTTTTATATTATTGTTATCGGCACTTTTCAGTAAAACTTTAGCAATATTATAGAAATTTTTACAATTCTTTACAAACGGCGCAATTTTTTCCAATGTCCGGTTTTATACATGTTAGAAGTACTAGTGTTAGGAGTTCGTATGAGCGAAATTAATCCGGTAGGAAATATCTCTATTATTCCTTCAAAAAGAAACATAAACTTTAAAGCTGCCGGCATTATACCTGCTGATAATGATTATGATGTCTTTATAAAAAAGCAGCAGAAAGAACAAAAAAACGCGAAAAGGAAACAAAATATCATGACAGGTCTTCAGGCTGGAGCTCTTTTAGCCATAATTGCTTCTGTCTTTGTAATGCTTAGAAACGGAAGCGGGATGGGTAAAAAGACGAGTGAATTAAAGGAGATTTGGTCAGATTTAGGTAAGTCCTCAAAGCTTGATGATTTAGCACTTCCCGATAGTTTAAAAAAATTCACCGCAAGCTTTAAAAACAGCGTAGAAAATCCTACTGTTCTTAAAAACAGAGGCGGTAAACCTACAAAATCTGTTTTAATGTATGGCCCTCCTGGTACAGGTAAAACAACTTTTGCCAAAGCATTGGCAAAAGAATTTCCTGACTCGAAGTTTGCGTCACTTGATGTTACAAGCCTTGGTTCTGAATACCAGAGTGTAAGTGAACGTAACTTAAACAAAGCTGTTGATATGATTTGTAAAGAAGCTGACAATAATCCGTCAAAGAAATTCTTTGTATTTATAGACGAGATTGATTCTGTTATGATGGTAGATAACAGCCTGAGTGCAAAACATTCAAATGATATGTTGAATGAATTCAAGAAATGTTTCACTGAAAAACTCGGAAAGCGTGACAACATAATTACAATAGGAGCTACAAACCTTCCTATTGATGTCGAAAAAGGTATTGCTCTTGGCGGTAAAAAATTAGACAGACCAATGCTCGATAGGTTCAGCGAAAAAGTTCTTGTTGATTTGCCGACAAAAGAACAGATTATAAATTCTGTCAAATTCCATTACAAAGATTCTTCTCTTGTAAGCGATAAATTAAAGACAGATTCAGCAGAGCTCAAGGCAATAGCAGAATTTTTATCAAAGAAAGAACACAATACATCATTTAGAACGTTAGATGCAATATATGACGCAACTGCTGCTTCAATAAAAGGACAGGACAGAAAAGTTGATGTAATTGATATAGTTAATACAATCCGAAACAAACAGCATGAAATGAATTTCACTGATGCAGAATTTGCAAAATTATTATCAGATTTGAAAGTGTAGAAAGGTTAAAAATGTCATTACAGATTAATAATACAGGTTTTAAAGCTGCAGCAGCACCGGTAAGTTATAATAACAGATATACCCCGCCAATGTCGGAAGAAAATGTAATGAACGACATTTTTCTTATGCAGCAGGCAGAACAACAAAAAGCCAGTAAGCGTGAAAAAAGCCGTGACAGATGGGGAAAAGCCAATACTATTGCTCAATTTGGTATTGCAGCAGGATTTATCAGCTCAGCAATAATTGCATTTCTTGCTCTAAAATTTTCAAAAGCACAGGCTGCAGGCAAGCTTGACAGCCTAAAGGATAAATCTGTATTGAAATTTAAAGAGATTGCAAAAGATTCAGTGCCGGAGCTTTCAAGCGACAGCGTTAACCCTAAAGCAAGAGATTTCATCAAAATGGTTAAAGAACGTACAGGAATGGATGAAAAAGTGGCAAAATATGCCGGTTCAAAATCAGCCGAACAATGTGTACTTTTCCATGGCCCATCCGGAACAGGTAAAACATTCAGCGCTAAATTAATGGCAAATGAACTCGGAGCTCAATACGCAGAAGTTGATTTCCCGAAAATAGCTTCTCCTTATGTTGGTCAGGCTTCTAAAAACATTAATCAGGTATTTTCCGATATTGCAGCAAAAGCAAAAGCTGAACCAAATAAAAAATTCTTAGTTGCTTTTAACGAAATAGATTCTATGCTTATTCCAATGGAGAAGTCTGGTTCCAATCAATCTTACGTACTGGAGAATAGAACTGCATTTCTTAATGGGCTTGATTCAATAAAAGAATTTAAAAATGTTAAAATTGTCGGCACAACAAATGCTGACCCGAAATCAGGCAACCTTGATTTAGCAGCACTTAGCAGATTTGGAAACCTGTTTGAAGTAGAACTTCCAACAAGAAAAGAAATCATTGCTTCACTAAAATGGCATTTGAAAGATTGCGAGGCTGCAAAGAAAGGTTTACTTAATAATAAGAATGAAAGAGAAATTGAAAAGTTCGCAGACGAGCTCTTGAAAAAACATTTTTCACAAAGAGATGTGGAAAAATTAGCAGAAAACGCTCAAACCCGATTTGCTATTGATATTGCGAAGAAATCAAATCCTATGGAACAAAAGTTTGATATCAAATACTTGAAAGAAGCTCTTAAGAATAAAGAGTTTACAACCGGCTCAATGAATAAAAAAGATAAAACTCCAAAAGGCACTTCTTTTCAGGATTTAACCTTCATCCAAAAATTATTTCTATTGTTCAGTAAAAAGTCTTAACAAAAAAGGCAATTTTTAAAAACAAAATGACTTTATATATATGTAGACCAGATGTAAGATCCAAAAAGCAAAACAGTTAAGACGTTAGACTGCAACGCTTGAAAAAAGATTTATACTCTCTCTTAATATCCTCGTGTTTATTTAATGTTGCCTGCTTAAAGTTGGCAACTTTTTCTTTTATGTAGAGGGTTTTAAGAGATTATAGAAACTTCTCAAAATCCACATTTTTATTTTTAGCCCATTATTTAGCCCATTGGCATCAAAAATAAGCAGTTTTTCAAAAGGCTTTATTCTTATTTATTCTTACTTCATCTTACTTATTTTAAACAAAAGAAAAGCCCCGTTTTTAAACGGAGCTGTCTAAACACAAAGAAAGGAACAAAATGACACTAGCCAATTTTAAAGCATTGTTTCCGGTTATGCCCTTTGTTGTATGAAATATGAATCCATTTATCGTATTCGTTGATTAACTGGTCGTATTCAACACCGGATTTTTTAACAAAATCTATCACCTGCTGAATGGTCATTCCTTTTACATAAAAATCCGCCGCCTGACCTTTGCAATGCTGCGAGGTAGGATTTCCGTTTTTATCCACCGCACCGCCTACGAGCTTGTTTACTTGCTTATTTCGGTAGCCAGATGTTATAATCATTGGTTTCCCGAGTTTAGTTCTTAACGGCTGCAAGCATTCAACAATCAAATTCAACATGCAATCAAGACTGGTTATGTCCGGCATATTATTGATATTGTTTTTTGCTGCGGTATCTGAGTGTATCAACTCATTCATTGTGAAATTTAGCATATATTTCTCCTTTCGTTTAAAATTACTCCGCTCAGAATGGCTTTTAAGCCTCCTTAAAATTGTTTCAGGATATATCAGTACCCCCAAAATTACTTAATTCTCCAGTAATACTCTGTCAAATAACTTGCTGCATCAAAAATATGCAGTAGAAATTTTTTATCTCTATCTTGCTTGATTTGATTTATTGTTGGTGCATCAATAATCGTTGTACCTTCTTTGTATTTAAGATTGTTGATATTTTTCATCAAGTATTTGCATTTTTGAGGGTCGACAAACAATCTTCTTATGCCGGCGGCGTTCTTTACTCTTGCGTTGAAAGCAGCAATCCTGTTTAATATCGGCGGATTGTAGTCGCGTAATTGAAACTTAATATTTGTATATCCGGCATCTTTAAGGAGTTTTCGCATAGTTGCATAGTTTGTAAATTCTGACTGCGTACTTCTGTTATCACCGGAAGCGTCCCCATTGATTATAATTTCCTGTTCTTTATTTGGATATCTTCTTATAAATTCTTCTGTACATATTGATGTAGTCGCATTTTCAACAACTATCTCATCAATGAAATAAACATTTTCATCATCTTTGTGGGCAATACACCACATCATAGGGTCGACATTAAAATCGCATGTTAGGTGCAGTGGTAAATCAGGACAGTACCGTAACTGCTTTTTATTTTCGTCAGAAAAACCCTTAACCACAAGTCCGCTGTTGTAATCGCCGAACATCCCGAGTACATTTATATTGTAGTATTCCTCATCATACGCATCTTTCAGAGATTCAACATAATGCTTCGGGAGGTATGTGTTGTTTGTTGTCGGCGCAATAATAAGCCTGTAATTTGAGGGTTTATTTTCAACAAAACACTCATAAATCCAGTCTTTATTCGGCTGCGGATTTGTATGTCCAAAAAGCCTGTACCGGAAGTTTTTCCAATCTTTACCTCTGTAGGTATTTCTCAAACGGCCGAGCAAGCCTTTTATTGTGCTGTAACCGACCTGTGAAGCTTCCTCTATTTCAGCCCAGTGCAAGTTCAGGGATTTGAATTTCTCCGGATTATCTAACTGTGAAAAAAGTATTTCAGAGCCATTTTTAAATTTTATAACCTTGTCAACTTTGTTGTAGGTATAATGCTTTTTTTCTTTGTAGCCGAGTGCTTCTAAGTGTTCAAGGTATGAAACAAGCGTAGTTTTCCGGACAAGCTCATATTCTTTTGCACCCACAAGCCCCCTGCTCCCCGGGTATTTTTTTGCAAGCAATATCCCGAGTAATGCACCGCTCCAAGTTTTACCGCTTCCGTAGCCGCCTTGATATATTGCTACATCTAAAGGTTCATTATGTGGAATTGTCAAAAATTCCACCTGCTTATCTAATAATTTATATTCCATAGTCCACGCTCCTAAAAATCGGAATTTCCGATTATTCTAATACCAACTCGCCATTTCTGCGGATAATTTTACATTCAAGGCCTTCCTTGACATAATATTTCCGGATAAGGTAAATAAGATTACTTGAGGATGTAAAAATTACATACGGAACACCCTCTGAGTAGAACTCAAACCCGATACGGTCTTTTTGCCTTCCATTCTTATCTGCAAATTTTGAAGGTTCTATCCGGTATGCAGTTATTTTTATTGGTTTATCAAGCCAATTTTCTATTTTTACGCTTTTGCCTTCAAGTTTTCTGATATTTTTGTCGTTTTCATCCGCAATTTCTGAGAATTTTGCCATAACTTCGCTCCTGTATTCGTATAACTTTGTACTTTCTATAAAATTGTAGGCATTCGCCCACTCTGCCCAACCTATATATGAATCAACAATAGAGCGGAACTCGTCGGGCGGTATAATTCCGGCTTTGTATTTTTCATAAATTATTGGCAGGCATTTTTTAATTCGTTTTGCTGTGCTTTTTCTAAGCAGTATATAACCTCTAAAGTGCCTGTACCCTAAGAAATCGACACCTCTGTTAACTTTGAATAAATCGCATTTGCTAAGGTTCAGCCGCAAATTATCTTTTAAAAAATCTATTATCTGAAACTTTGCTCTGTTAAGTTCTGACTTGTCATTACTGAATAAAAGAAAATCATCACAATACCGTAAATAATCCTTAATCCTTAATTGTTCCTTAACAAACCTGTCGTGAGAGGTCATATAAAAATTGCCAAACCATTGAGATGTCAAATTTCCTATCGGTATATTTGTTTCTCCTGGGAAGGAATATATGATATCTTTTATTAACCATAACAACCCTTCATCTTTAAATTTCCGCTCAAACATTGAATATAAAATATCGTGATTGATTGAGGGGTAAAATTTTCGGATATCCATTTTTAAGCAATAATCATTATCGCGGATAAATTCCATGGTTCTTAATGAAGCCTGATGTATTCCCCTGTCTTTGATACAAGCGTATGTATCCTTTATAAACATATTTGTAAGTATCGGCTCTAATTTATTTATCAGAGCATGCTGCGCAACCCTGTGCTGAAAATCCAATATATAAATATCTCTTTCTTTTGGTTCATAAATCTTTTTTGTACGGTATTTTCCTGTATGATATGTCCTGTCATTGAAACCTTTTATTAAATTATTGTTATTATTTGCTTCGTCTTGCAAATACTCTTGCACTTCCGTATATTTAGTTTTTCCAAGGCTTGCCTTATGTGAAGCAAGTCCGACATTTTCGACTGTGCTTATATCAGATAGTTTTAGATTATACTTTTTTACCAAAAGAAAAGCCCTCACTTTCAAAATTTACTAATAAGGGCTTTCTCGCTTTTAGCTTTGTATTTTGCCCCACCCCGAAGGGATATCGACAAGGTCACGGATTCAGCCAGTACCCGAAAGACGGGTATCGTATCACGGCACGCCCCCCGTGATTCGCATTCGCAATCGAGAGGGCGTTATTCGCATTGAGCGCACGCGAACCGCACGACGAAGAATTATCCCAGTTGCCGCCGGCGGAAACGAACAACCCGTAACCTAATATATTTTATACAAATATATTTCTAATAAGTGATATACTACCTTGTATATCTTTCTGAAAACCCAACACCCAACCAAATTACTTTTTTAAAGTGTGTAATTACACTCTTAACGGCTGGCTCACGGCACGCCCCCCGCGATCCGCATGCGCAATCGAGAGGGCGCCATCCGCATAGAGCGCACGCGAACCGCACGAAGAAGAATAAGCCCAGCCGCCGCCGGCGGAAACGATTCTCGCCGTACCGTATGTCTGGCCTTTTGCACCCGAACCGTCGGTAGTCGCAAATCCGCTTCCACCATCACCTGAAACCCCTCGTACAAATTGCCACTGCAACCCGTTTGTTTCCCATACACCTTTCGGAGTTACCATTGCTTTACCGGCTGTATCTAAATGACCGCCTGTAGTATCAGGGCTAGGCTGTGCAGAGCCATAAATAGCTGTTTTTTGATTAGCACCGTCAGCCAGTATTTGAAACTCATCTACAGTCGGGAATCTTTTCTTTGCTTTTCCAAGTCTTTCGGCAAGAGCCTGATATGTTATGTTGCATGTTCTTGTTGCACCGAAACTTGATGTTAAATCCCCGTCGCTTCCGCCGGTATTATAACAGTCAACCCATAAATCAAGCCTGTCATCATAACTCATACCTTCAGGAGTAGCGATTGGTCTGTGAGATAAACACCAAACAGTTTCGGGCACGATATCTCCTGCATTATACCCGATAAGAGCATGGTCTGTTTGCGGTGCATTTGCTGACGTAATCGCCAAGCAGTTTGTATGGAAGCCGCCTATCTTTCGAGAATTACTTGCTGTGTATCCGTCAGGATATGTGCTGTTTAATGAAGCTTTAAGCTCAACCGTTTTAACAATTTCGCTTGTTTCATCATTTGCAATATCTTTTTTGACCACATACAAATAGTAATCCTGTCCGGCGGTAAGAGAGCCGGCTCCAGTATCCATAATATTATAAATATTATAATCCGTATCTTCTTTAACTTCCAAATATCGGACATCATCTTCCGCAACATCAAGTCTGATTACAGTACCGGCTTTCAGAGTAATACTGTTTTTATCTCCTGATGTAATAAAAAGACTGTCCGTTTTGGTAAAGTTCAAATCCGGCATAACCTGTTCGGATATTGTTTCAATATTTGAGTTGATATTTGAAATTTCAGAATTGATATTCGTATTTTCTGTTATATTAGCATTGACAGCCTGCCGCAATGTTTCAAAGTTCTGATTGATTTCTGCCGGATTTGCAAGAGTTCCTTCGTTAAATTGAATAAGCGCTGATATTATACTTCCACCCATTATGCCCCCTCTTTCTCTGTCAATCCTTCAATACGCTTTTTGAGGAAATCATAAACAAGTTGGGTAATATCGGGTAAAAACTCGATAAATTTATTTAATACCCAATTTACGAAAATGTTTTCTTTTGCAAATTCCCCATATTTTTCGAGGATATATGTTGTTAAAAGTTTATCGACCTTGTTTTTCTTTTCCGCTCCGGACAAATCTTTATAATCCTTGTATGCAACAATAAGTCTGTTTGCCCTTTGGATAATGTCTTTTACGCTTTCATTATTGAAAACTTTTTCAAATTTACTTTTGAATGTAAAAATACTTTTAATAAAATTTGCCATAATCTATTCTCCTTCCGTTAATTCTGCTAACTCTGCGCGGAGTGTAACTGCTTCATTTTCATATTGATTGATGTATTCAGTATCACCGCTTCTGATTGCCCTGATAGATTTCAAATCAAGGTTATCAAGTTCCGTTTTTATCTCTGCGATTCTTTTTTCTTTCGCTTCAATTGCAGCTCTGTCCTTTTTTACAAGCTGGTTATTGAGATAAAAATAAATGTTTTCCGTATCTGTAGAAATACTGTCGTTTTCCGCGGCGGTTAATAACAAATACGGTTCAGGAACGGTCATGCTGTCCGGATATGCAGCACCAAGCCGACCTGTTGTTGAATCATAACGCCTTTTAATCATTCGCCAGTCCCTCCACTTCTGCTACAGTAAACCCTAATCGGAATAATCTTGCGTTACTATCCTCTTTGAGTTCCTGCTGTATTTTTACATCATCAGACTCAATTACTCTGTGCGTTTCGTCGGTAATACCTTCCTGACTTTCATCAAGTATTGCGGTATCAAACCACATAAAACGATTGTTAAGAAGCTGCTTTAATGCGGCCTTTGTTTCTGCCGGATAGTCCTGCAAACAGTTTAGATAATCCTGTTTTGAATTTAAGTGTTTCGGAAATCCTCTCATCTCTTCTCCTTTCTTTTATTTCCTGCTGCTTGTCATAATGTCGTATATCTTATCTATTTTTTTCTGCATATCGCTTATTTGACCTTTTAAATCGTTGTATTGTTCTTTTGTAGTATAAGTTTCTGCGACATCTTTCAAAATTTCCCGATGCTTTATCTCCAGTTTTTCGGGAGTTACAAATAAATGCCACTGGAACAAAATAGAAATTACTACCACCGCCCCGGGTGCAAATTTAATTAAGGTATCTTTATCCATTTAATTAGCTCCTTTTGCTCTTTTTATGTATATATTCGCCCTGATTCTGTCAGTCTTTTTCATCACCGGTTTATATTTCTCAATAAGCTGCGCCATATCAATAACCAAATCTTCTAACCGGCCGTTTTGCTTTTCGGAATGTTTTTTATCCTTCAATACCTCAGTTTCACACTGATGTTCTCTGTTCGTTTCAGCAAAAGAAAAACAGCTTGCTAGCATATCAAAAAGTGCTTTAATAGTTCCCATTTCCAACTCCCATACTTTTGTAATACTCTGATAATGCCTTTGTGTAGATTTTTGTCATATCAATTGGAGATACATTTTTCTTTTTCATATTTTCCGTAATTTTTTTAATTTTTGCCGTATCGCCGCTTTCAAGAGCCTGTTTGTAACTATCTTTAAATTGTTTCAAATACTGTCCTTTTGCTCTATTTTCGACTGTTTTTATATCTTTTTGACTAAATCCGTTGCGCTTCATACTTTTTTCAATATCAGTTATGGTTTGAGCATTGTTACCGCGTTCATAAGCTTTTTTAAACTCTTCTCCGGCTTTGTATTTACTCATTCCTTTGCTTGTAGTTGCAACTAAATCAAAAGGACTGTAATCCTGCTTTTTATTTATAGCAGAGCTTACAGAGAACGGAAGGAATGTTTCTCCAAGCTGTTTTGTTGCAACTCCTACTCGTTTCCACCCTTTAGCTTCCGCTATTTCTTTGTTTTCAAAACCACCCATAGAACGACCGGTAAATATTGTTGCTCCATACTGAAACATTGGTGAAAATTTATTCCCGATTTTTTTGATAGGATCTTCTGCCATTTCAGGAACTTCTCTAAACTGTTTACCAAATCTTACATGTCGTTCCGTTCCGTCGCTATTCCGACCTGCAAACACTGTCGGCATAAGACGGTTGAACGCGGATTCTGTCGCAAGAGCATTACCCCATATTGAGTAATCCCATGCCGTCATTTTCTTAGGATATAATTCAGGATGTTTATCCCTGTCCCAAGCCCTAAAAATAGCGTTAAGGATATTCATATATAAAAGATTTTGTATAGCAGCCCTTAACCAAAATCTACGCGCTATTCTTCCCCTTGTTCCGGAAGCTTCAATATTGTCGGTAATGGAGTTTATTCCGAAAAACTGCGTTGTATCTTTCACTCTCTGCCAAAAATCACTGCGTTCGGCCAATTCGTTCATTTTTTTATGAAGTTTTTTACTGCTGAACATAGCAAAAAATTGACGGGTGGAAGATATCAGCCAGTCCGGCGACATTAAAAATCTTGACAGCGTTTTTTTTGCAGAAGGTGCTATGCCGAGATTTTCCCATACCAAACCGCCGAAACTGTCATTAACCCACTGAGCAATTTCTCTGCGCTTATCATCTGTTAGAGTGCCGTTTTCTGCTTCATTTTGTACTAATAACTCATAAGTCGTTAGTTTATAATTATTATGGATTACATCCCATAAAACCTTATTATTTAATTCAGTAGCTTTCCCAACAGTTTTAACAGGTAAAGAAAAAGGTTTACCGACTGCCGGAATATTTTCCTCTATCCATTTTCCAGTATTATTAATAAGATTTTCCGCAACTCCGCGCTGAACATCAAGAGTTGCTCCTATCTGCAAACCGTATTTTATTGCTTGTCTTGCGGCTTCATCTTTTTTATAAATATCGTAATCGTTGTTTTTTACAGAATCATATATTTTTTTGAAATTAAGCGTTTGTTTTAACCCAGATATTCCAACATTGCCCAGATACGATTCAGATAAAGCCCAACCGTGAAATCCGCTCAAAGAGAAGTTAAACATCTTTGCAATCGCATTTATGTTATCAAGCTTTTGACCTGGCTTAAAACCAAGAATATCTAAATATTCTTTTTTGTTTTCAAAAACTGTTTTTAATGTTGAAGCAATATCGGGGTGGACTTTTACCGGAATTTTATCAAATTCAATAACTTTTTCTTCCAATACGTGCTTCGCTTCCGCCCAGTCAAAATTTTCAGGAAGTAGTGATTTTAATTTATCATTGGCTGTCATTCTCGCGACAACTTCTGATGTTGCTGCCGGAGCGTACTTTATAGCGTTTTCATAGTCGTTAAACATCACTCCGAATAATTCTGCTATAAGTTCGCTGTCGCGTTCTGCATAAGTTTTCTCTCCCTGCTTTGCGAACGCTTCAATACGTTCCCTGTTAAGTTCTATCAACTCATCTCTATGCCTTGTGACAAAATTATCTTTTTGCAGCCCGAGAGTTTCGTCCATAGCATGACCCACTTCGTGAGCAAGCGTTTTTGTTGAGAACCAGCGCTGCAATCTTATTTCCGGCGGTTGGTTTTTAACATACTTGCCTAAAGAGTTTGGCATACCATTCCCTTTATATTTTGATAATCTGCGCCCGACAGCAATTCCTATTTCTGCCAGTTTATTCTGCAAATCAGGTGCGATTTTTTCCCCGTATTTTGTTGTGACAGGGCGGACAACAACTTTGTTTAAGGCGCTGTTATTTATTTCTACCCAATCACTGGGTGCTTGACTTGCAGGAAGTACAAGATTTGCCCCGTTCTCGGCTTTCATACTCTTAACACTATCAGCTAAGGTCTTATCAACAGTCGCTTTTATAAGGTTGTCTGATTGAATTTTAAATAATTCGGCATAATCTAATGTCTGCGGAGTAAATTTAATAATTTCCCCGTTTTCTGCCTGTATACCGTTTATACCTTTGTACCAAGTATCAATAGTTCTTTCTTTTGCAAATCTCGATTTTGTAGCAAAATGAGATGTCAACAAGCTTTTTTGTTTTTTGTTAGCGATATCCCAGATATGCGGTACATAGTTTTCTATGCCGCCTTCATTCACCTCAAAATCACCGCTTGCCTGAACAGCTTTGTATTCTGTGTAGAAATGTTCAAATTTTGCAGCTAAATCATCTGCTAATTTTGTAATTCTTTCTGCAAGACCTTTTTCGGAGTGTACTCTCTCCCAAACTTTGACTAATTCCGGTCTATTCAGGCTCTCCGGCAGCTCTGTCCGCTCTCTCAGAAACGGCATTATTTCTCTTAAATTTTTATCATTTACTCCTATTTGTTTTGCAATACTTCTTGTATGATTAATAAAACTATTTAGACTTTTGTCTGCATCATATCGTCTTGCATTGATTTCAGCATGCCAGCGCGCAATACCTTTTTTGAGTATAGTGTTATATTTTCTTGCGTCACCGACTTCCTTAGCCTTTTCTATAGCAGCTTTTGTTCTTGATTTTTTTACTTTTTGAGTTTGTGTTTCAAGTTTTATAACCGGAACATTATACACATTTTCTCTGGTCTTTTCGTATCTCTTCTTTGGTTCAATACCAAGCGGCTTACTTTCCTCTGATTTCCTTGATGAAGAATTATCGCCGTATAAGTCCTCTGTATCTTTTTCAAACTCTTTTATAAGGTCAGATACAGATCTGCTGTTTAACCGTTCATTTTCGTATTCTTCCTGATATTCTATGAGCTTCTTTTTCCCATATTCCTCAAGCTGCTTTATTTGTTCCTGAACTTTCTCAATTTCGGAATTTATCGCAGCTTCTGAATCCTTGCCCTCAAAATCAAGCTCAAGGCGTTTGATTTTTTCCTGCGTTCTGTTCAAAGAATATTTATATTCTGCTAACTCTTTCTTGTATCTTTTTACGCGGTCAGCTTGATATTCATAATTCCACTTATTGAATTCTGGGTCTATGTTTTTAAGTTCTTTTTGTGCAGCTTCTAAGTCCTGAGTTCTTCTTTCTATCATTCTTTTGTTTTCAGAAAGGCTGTTTGAATAGGATATAGAGGTATCCAATCGCCCTTGAAGCTCCTTGACCTTTGCTTCCAGTTTTTGCTGTTCAACCTTGACAAACATACGGACTTTTTTATCAGGGTTGGAAATCATATTTATTTTTTCCTCAGCTGTATTGAGTTCTGATGTATCAATATACTCTTTTGTTTCGTCCATAATATTATTGATACGGTCAGTTTTTTCATTCAGCTTTTGGAACATAAAACTGTCAGAAGAATTTTTTAAAAGAGGTACAACAACCCTTATTTTTGAATAACGGTTTCCTCTTCTCCATATTCTGCCTACAATCTGCATATAGTCAGTCGGATTCCAATCCATATACGGAACATAAAGAACTGATGAATTTTTGTTCAAATTCATACCTTCTTTTATCTTATTTGTTCCGATAACAAGCTTTATTTTTCCGTTTTCGTCATTAAATGAATCTGTAATTTGCGGAATTTTATCATCAGATACACTGGAATCAATAATCGCCACTTCATCAGCTTTGAATATACCTTTATTAACAAAATACTGCTTTAGTTTTGGCAGGAACTTGACACCAAGCGGCATATATATCAATTGTGAAGTTTTCGGGTCTTTCTTTTTCATTGATTCTACGGCTTTTGCAATATAATCAATTTTCGGAGAATTCTTGACAAAATCTTCAGGTGACACATCAAAATTATCACTTGCAATATCCGGTGATAATGTTGCTTTTCTTGACTGATTTATCGCTTTTAATATTGCTCCGTCATTCTTGTTACCGGTTACGGCTTCCGCTTCCGCCTCTGCAATCAAATCTAACTGCGATTGGCTCGGCTCAAGTACAACGCGTTTCGTTGTTTTATCCGGTCTTTGCACTCCGGCATCTTCCGCACTTCTTATGAGCATGACTGATTTAATCAATTCTCTTAATGAGCTTGCGTTCTTGAATCCGGTAACTACCTGTTTGTATTCAACTTCATTACGGCTGTTTACTATCCAATCAGAGCTTATATCGGCATAGTTTTCCATAAACTGGTAAACATTATATAACCCCATTTTATCGAGTTTATCTTTGCCGATAAATGAAGTCATATTGAATACTTCCAGCGGACTGTTATTGAATGGAGTAGCCGTAAGCATAAATACATTTCTGTTGTTATTATTATTCAGTATATACTGTGACAACAAAAACATCCTTGCGGCACGCGCAGATGTGCTACCGCCGGAAATGTTTACATAAGTATTTCCTTCTTGCCCGTCGGCTTTTGCATCAGCAAACAGATTTTTAAAGTTATGCGCCTCATCAACCGTAATATGGTCAAAGCCTAAATCCTGAATATTATGGAGCTTTTTATTCCCTTTTTCGGCCAATCCGAGAAGCTGCTCCGCACGTTCTTTTGCTTTTTCGGTACCGCGTTTTGTGCTTTCTCTGTTGAAATCATTTTGAACCTCATAAATTGTATTTATAAGCTCATTTGCGGAATTTTCGCCGTACCAAATATTCCCTAATGCTTCATAAGTTGCAACAGTAACACTATTCACTGAAACTTCACCGTCGAATTTACTCATATTATCGACATCATTTATTTTCAGGTTCGGGAAAGTTTCTTTAAATTCTCTTATCCAGTTATCTTTTACCTGTTTAGGTACTAAAATAAGCGGTTTTTTACATCTGCCCATCTGCATATTCTGAACAGTAGAAATAATGCCGGATAGAGTTTTACCGACTCCAACCTCAAATCCCAGCAAGCCCACGCCTTTATTAGTTAAGAAATTTATACCTTCAACCTGAACATTTTGGAGTGCAAGAGGTTCACCATAAAACTCTGAATTAAGCCCCTTGATTAAAAGTGGCATATTTTTATAATCGGGGTTGTAAACTGCGTTAAAATTTCTGTTCCAAGAATCTTCCAATTTGTCGCGCTGTTCCTGCGTTAATTCATTTCTTACAAAATCGTTGAAAGTTTTGTCTACTGTGTTTTTCAGTTTCGTCAGGTATTCAGCGCGCTGCATATCACGCTCTTTTTTCTTTTCAGTTTCAGAGAGTGTATAGCTTGAGTAATGATAATCAATATTTATCTTTGCACCGTCAAGGAATTTTCTTATATCCCATACTGAAACCCCATTCCTTTCGGAATTTGTCAGATTTGTAACATAATCCTCATATTTTTTGTCAAGCGTTACGGCTCTTAAAACTGTCCTATCTTCGCCTGAATAATAACTGTGTTCGGTTACTTCTTCCTGTCCAACGACAAGTTCTCTGATAAAATCAGATGTCGGATTAAAAGATATTTGTTTTACAGTTTTCTTTTCCGGAAGAACTTTATTTAATTTTTTACGCTGGATTTCTTTCTGTTCTTCTGATATATCTTCGTATTCAAGTGCATCGAGTTTCTCGTAAATATCCCCCTGAAGGTAATTAAAATCGTTGTACAACTCTCCGTCATACATATTAACCTTTTCGCTAGGAGAGTACTTGTCTTTTGGCAGCGTACCGTCAACCCGTGTATCATTAAAAAGTTTTAAATCTTCATCCGATACTGTATTTTCCGGTACATATTCTTTATACTCAATATTGCCTTTATTTTGAACTGTCAAGTTTTTCTTACCAGTTGTACGGGATTTCCGAGCAACTGTTTTTTTAACTCCGGTTTTCAATTCTCCGGTATTTCCGGATAGCTGCGTTGTTTCTTTAATATCTTTCACAGATGTGTCTATACTATCAACGGCATTTTTATCGCCCTTGACATATTTTTCCATTTTACCGCCAAAACGGCTTTTTCTTTCCTGAACTTCACCGAGTATTTTTTCAGGATGCGCCGCAAACCACTTTCCTAGATTTATATTTGTTTCAGCTTTTCCGGAAGTTTTCCTCAGTACAATAATATCTGTACCGATTGATGTTGTATCGAAAGTATTTTCAGGCAACCTGTATGCATCAAGCAACTGGCATTTTTTACCTATTTCCTGTTTTCCGGAAGTAATTGCACCGTCAAGGAATGAACTCGGCACAATAAATGTCATAACCCCGTTTTCCTTTAGGCTGTCAAGACCGCGGTTTATGAAATATGCTTCAAGCCGCGAAAACTTTTTACCTTCTCCCAAGCCTTTATATCTGCCGGAATATGCCCCGTAAGGTGGATTACCTATAACAATATCGTATTCACCTTTTACAGATTTTATCGGAGTATTATTTTCTTTATTTATAAATCTCTCTTGAAACTCGCCGGTTTCAACATTTGTATCAGGATACAAAATTTTTGTAATCCTTGCACTAACCGGATTCATTTCAACTGCGTCAAAAGTTACATTTTTCGGAGCATGTTCTATAAATCTTCCCACACCGACAGACGGTTCTAAAACTTTAGCACCGTTTGTATTAACATATTGAGAGGTAATATCCCACATCTTTTTAACAATATTTTCGGGAGTATAGTATTCTGACAGCAGCCCTTTACCCTCTGCCCCTTGCTTTTCAAGACCGCCTGCACCGGCATATTTTTTTAACCAGTTTTTAATTGCTTGCGGCATTCTTACACTTCCGGCATAAATCCTATATTCGCCGTCATTAATAAATTTTTCTATAGCTTGATTTAACTCATGCTGATTTGAATACTCTTTATTAATAATTTCAGCGTGTTTTGAACTTATACCTCGTCCGTCAGAAGATGCGTTGTCCTCTCGTCTGTTTTCATCAGAAGTTCGCTCATCTGTGGATTTTTCCGGTGAAACTCTTCCGCTTGTTTCTTCATTTGTAACCGTTGTTTCTGGTATTGAGGGTCTGTTTGTATCAACTTTCTCAACCACATGTCCATTTGAAGTACCTCCATTATTTTGCACATTATTATTTTCTTTATATATTCTGTGAGCATCAAGTAAATTTCTTAATTTCTGAGCAGCTTCAACAGTTTCAGGATTTCCCCTAAGTTTTAAATAATGAAGAGCAGCAGCGTTAGATTCATCTAATGTTGCTGTATGATTCTTTAGTTTGTCAATTATAGAAGTATCAAAACCGGTTTTAGCGGATGTATCAACCTGCTGTGATTTTTTTGTCTTTCTCGCTACTTTTTTCTTCTGTTTTATCTTTACTCCCTCAGGTAAACTTGCACTTTGCGCCCAATTATCAAGAGAGTTTATTGCTTCAATAACCGAACCTCTGTTTTCTGGAGAAATATCATATATATTTATTTTGTTTCGCAATTCTCGTATTTCTTTTTGTCCAAAATTCTCGTAAAATTCTCCTTTATTTAGTTTTTTTTCAAGCGACTTCTTGACATTTTCAATTTCTTTAAGATGTGAATTTACTATTTGTTTTTCTGACATATTTGGAGCGAGTTCTTGAAGTTTTGTCGGTACTTGCGCCTTTTGTTTAATTTGTTCAGAAGCTGTAAGCTCTTGTTTTGCAGAAATATTAGGGGCAAGTTCTTTTATTTTTTCAATAGCTCTTGTTTTTGCAGCAGCTTTACGCTCTACTTTTTCAGTAGTTTTAGGTTTTTCTAATACTGCTGTTGCGCTTTCTGCTGGAGCAGCCTGCTGTATTTCATTGGCTGCCTGTTGTACTGTAGTATTGTCTACGATACTACTAACTCCGTCTTGAGTGAGGTTGCTTAATGTTTCTCCCTCTTTGATAAGGTTCGGCATACCTGTATTCTCTACGGAAGTATCCATAGAATTATTGATTATTGTTTCAGGAGATTGTGCCAATTTTGCTGCTGCTTTTGTCCTTGCTTTCTCTGCTATATTCGGCGCAATAGCTTCTATGTTTTGATTATTAGAAAAAACTCCTTCACGGCTCAATTGATGTAATACATCCGCTGCTGTCGGTTGATTTACAATGCCGTTGACCGCATTTGCAGCGTTATTTAAGGTATCAGCAGCAGAATCATATAAGACTTTTCCCCCGTCTATGAGTTTAGCAGATACATTTTGTAACGCCTCTGTCGGTGCTTGCGGTAACTGCGTATCAATAGGCTGAGATATAGCAGTAGCACCGGCACCTAAGATACCGCCTGTCAATGCACCCATTCCGACAGCTTCGCCAAGTCTTGAAAGATTATCACCCAGATTTATACCGAGTAATTTTTCAGCTCCGATAGATACGCCTTCCTGCATACCTTCTGTAATGCCTTCTGTAAGAGTTTGCTCTCCTGCGCTTTTTAATATTCCTTTTACACCCTTTGTTGCAGCACCTTGCGGAAATAACTTACCAAACAATAATCGGTCTGATACGGTTTCAAGAGCCGTATTAATTCCTTTTTCTGCTATTGCTGTGTTTTGGATTGCTTTTAGTTCATCTGCATTAGGCAATCTTCCATAAACATTTTGAAAAGCCTGTATTTTATCAAGATACTGTCCTTCCTGTGCAAGATTAGGAATACCTGTGCCTATAGTTGTAGCTATACCCGTTCCGACTTTTCCCAGACCTGCTGCTTTTGCGGCGGGTTCTTCTGCGGCCCCCCCCCCCGCCGGCCGAAAAAATC
>OGPY01000748.1_pt1 | contig 28654 bp, 24 predicted proteins | sample 1553121 | NCBI WGS metagenome assembly OGPY01 (sample SAMEA2580004, study PRJEB22360) | human gut metagenome
CACAAACCGAATACGAGGGTATCCATGGCTCCAACTCACATTTCATATCCTCCGGGAACTCCAGCATATCATTCAGACATCTTGGTTTTTCCCATTCTTTCTGACTGTAATTCAAAACCAACGTGATGACCGGGCTTAACTTCTGTGAATCATTAAGTTCTTTTGTCATCGGGGTTGGATAATTGCCGGTTTTCCGATTACTTTCCTTCACTTCCTTGATTTGCTCCATATATTTGGCATGCTGGTATCCCATATCTCGCACCGGCATAACATTATTTTTGTCACTCTGATTTTCCAGACACAGAAAAAAGCTTCTATTGTTCTTCTTACACTTCATCGGCACATCCATCTGTAACTGACGAAGTTTATCGTCAGAGACAGCTTTCGTAATCAACTCGCTGGGTTCTCTCGACAACTCTTCCGCTGACACATAACACCTGCCACCAAATAGGTTTACATTTACAATGTCTGAAAATACATCTTTGTATTGTAATAAATTTTTCTCTGCTAAATCTTTTGCTCCCAAACAGTATCCTCCTTAATTACCTAAATTCTTTTATTTCTATCACTACAAGGAGAACATCTGCGCCCCACCCTTGTTTGTATATATACTAGCACAATCAAAGTACAAAGTCAATATATTTACTTACAATCGTCAGGCGACTTACGCCCCTCAAAAAGAACATTAAATCATGCCAAACAAACCAAATTTCGGCACATAAAAAGAGCGTAAAACGACACCACCAATAGGAGGGGCGTTCTACGCTCTTTCTTGCCGCTAAAAACTAATGATCTTGACTATAACGTGTTCTTACGCAATGTCCACCTTCACAGGATGAACGTTCACTAGCATCCGAATTAACTTTTACCGACACTTCCATTTTTTTAAGTTTTGGTTTGCTATAGCTCATATTATCCCTCCTTTCTCATTCTCCTTTGCCTCTGCTAATGCTTCATCAAAAGAAATTTTATTCTCATAAAATGCTTTTCTTATATAAGCACATTTACAAGCATTCTCTGGTCTATACTCTGGATCATTATATAAAAAATCCATTTCCGCTGGACATACATCACAATAGTAAAGTGCTTCGCATCCTTTACATTTATAATCCATCGTAGCTATCTGCGCACTGTATTTTTTAAAATCACTCCAAATTTTTTCATAATTATTTTTTTCCAATTTAATTCCTCTATGTCTTAACTTCATACAAGGACACATCTTCCCATTATAATCAACTACAAAGCTATTAACCGCCACATTACACGAATACACCTTTTCATTAGTTCGTAGTTCATTAATTATTTCATCATAATTTGATTTGCTTTTTCTACCTTCAGTCTGAATCTGCTTATAATGATTTGCAAATTCATATTCTAACGCCTTATTCAAAGATATCTGGTGCATTTTAGGCATATCTTGTCTATCAATTGTATTACATATTTCAAAAGTATAGACAAATGGTATTTGCAGCTTGTCCGCCAACATCTGCATATCTTTAATTTCGGGATATGTGAGGTCAATAATAGGTGACTTCAAGGATACTCTTATTCCTGCTTTTTTTAATTTTTTGCAATTTTGTATTACCCTTGCAAATGCATTTTGTAAACCCGTGACTTTACGATAAGTATTCTCAGATGCACCATATAATGATATATCTACAAGCAACGGTGGATATTCTGCTAATACATCAATTATTTTGTCATCAAAAAGGTATCCATTAGTAAATAATTCAACTAAAAATCCTTTTTTCTTGGCATACAAATATATATCAACAAAATCTTTTCTTAACAAGATTTCTCCACCCGTAAAGGTCAAAAAAACGATTCCCTTTTCATATAATATATCTATTATTTCAATGATTTTATCATAACTTAACTCTTTAGTATCATGTACATTTTGAAGATAACAATGAACACAATTCATATTACATCTTGCTGTTAATTCAAATAATACAGAATAAGGCAACCGCTGTTTTACCCATTTTTCTTTCTTATCTGTATCAAAATCCAGCAATTCCAAATACATTTTTTCATTATTTTCCACCATCTATAACCTCCAAAAATTTTTCACTTTGTAATGCATTTAAGAACTCAACAACATCTTTTTTAATAAAATTACGGTTTATATCTTCTGTTATTTCATTCGATAACAAATCAACAATATCATCTACATCGCTGACCACATCAAGTTGCTTCCAAATATAATATCCAATTTCATTAACTTCATAAATTCTTGCTTTATCATCTAGATAATTTTGTTTTATATCAATTAAAAAGTAACTATCATGAATAACTCGTGCAACAATATTTTCTCTCTTTCTAATCATATAAACTCCTTCTTATAAATAACATCCACATTAATACGGAACAACAGCCACCATGCCATTTTTCATGACAGCTCTATAACAATCTGTATATACTTCAATAAATGCATATCCACCGTTCATTGCTATCCCTCTAACTCTTTCCATACCTTTTGGCAACACCTGCCCTTTCTTATAATGTTCAAGCACCCCTCCTTCTATATCCAAAGTATGTACTTCATACGGTTTTTCCAGATAACATGTCGATACAATGCCTAATAAAATAGGTGATATATCAATTTCAGGAAATTCATCTTTAATTTTTTCAATGATTTGATTTACTTTATCCTGATTCGTAACATGACCACCTGCATCCAGTTCGCAAATCATATCCACATATCCTTTTGAGCGCTGTTTGCGCAACAACTTGTCCAATCTGGTTTTACTAAAAGAATTCGATGCATTACATTTTTTAACCTTGCATACGGATTCTGCCACCTGCTTTTCTCTTTGTGAAACAATTGGTTTTGGCATTCTCATCCCCCCTTAAACCAGTACTTTTCTCGTCCGCAAAATATTCTTTCTTTCACCAATTTCCTGTTGCCCAATAGGTTTTCCAGATGCCGGAACTGCTCGTTCCTTTCCCCAATCTCTTATGCGCGCAATTCGCTCCGGACTGGTTTGAGAAAGAGGTACAACATTTTCAAAAGCAGCCACAATATTATTCTTGCTAAGCAAAAAATCTGGATTTGCAATTACTCGATATGCCAAATCACGTATTGTCGATTCTAAATCCGCACCAGTAAACCCTTCACTAATTGAAACAATCTTATTTGCAAATTCTCCTTCAAAATGCAAATCAAGATATTTGCTCATATATAGCGATATAATTTCCCTCCGTTCTTCTTCCGTCGGCAAATCCACAAAAAACAATTCGTCAAAACGACCTCGTCTCAGCAGCTCAGATGGCAGCATAGATACATCATTTGCTGTTGCAACTACAAACACCTGCTTTTTACATTCTTGCAGCCAAAATAAAAACTGACCTACCATCCTTGTAGAAACTCCACCATCCCCCATAGCTCCTGATAATCCTTTTTCAATTTCATCAATCCATAAAATACACGGTGAGACATTTTCCGCAGTAGTCAACGCATCCCTTAACTGCTGTTCCGACTGTCCAACATATTTCCCTTGAACAGTAGCAAAATCCAAGCGATACAATGGCAACTTCCAATTTGCTGAAATTGATTTTGCAGATAAAGATTTTCCACACCCCGGAACTCCAACCAGCAAAATTCCGCGCGGTGGCTGTAAACCTTTTTCAGTGAGTTCATCCTTTTTCCCAGGCTTTAATAATTCTCTCTTTTCATCAAGCCACCTCTGCAACCCCTGTAAACCGCCCACATTTTTAACACTATCATCAACCTCAATTCTTTCAAGTCCAGAAATATCAGCAAACAATCTATCTTTTGCAAATCTCACCTCATCCATATCTGATTTCTTTATACTTTTATTTGCTATCAGCGCTGCAATAACATTTTCCGCCTCAATTGCCGTTACTCCATTCAGCAATAAAGCGGCCTGTCGAATATCCGAATCATCCCATTCAATCGTGATTTCACCCCTATAATCATCCATACAATTATGTATAATTGAAACCATTTCATCTTCATTGGGAAGATCAAGTTTTATTATCATTCCCTGCCTTTGTAACTGATTCCAGATTGGCGAATTGGTAAACACAATCACAACGCCACCCGACTCATTTGCCAAATTTACAAGAGATAAAATTTGCTTAGACTCTGCATTCTCTAATGATAAATCAGGAATTTCCGTCAATATTATTGTTTGATATTGTTTTCTTTTCATCTGCTCTGTCATATAATCAATTGCCCCATATATCGACTTGTCTTCACATAAATTTTTATCAGATGCCAAATCGTATACTCCTTTAGTCGATGAATGAACACAAAATGGAAGCATCAGTTCCTCAGCAATACTTTGCAGTATAGCTAACGCTCTCCCCGGTTCAATTGTATTAACTGCAATAAATGGAATTCTTGCAATTGAATATCTTTTTAACAATTCCCTGCTCTTTTCACTATTACTCATTCAAAGTCTTCCTCCTGTCAATGTTAATTCTATTGTTTCGAATAATACTCCTCATTTTCCCACTTTTCTCATTTGAGGCTGATTTTTCCAACGTCTCCTGCATTTTATCTGCCTGTTCTAACACAAGATTTATATATGTTTGTCTATCTTTGTCAGGTAAGACTGGAAGATTCATTGCCTCTGCAAGAAATGCCATTTCTTTCCGTAATGCTAAAATTGCATATATAATTGCACCCTCTTCCCCATGCGATTTTGATATTGCCTGCTGAAACCGATCCGATGCCAAATTCATTCGTTCATTCACCGAATCAATTAATTTTTTTGAAAAACGTTCTGCGACACCCGACTGCCATTCCAACGTTCCCGATTGCATTGCCAAAAGCACTTCTTCATCATTTTCTCTTTGAGTAAAACACGCTAATAAATTTATCCACTCTGCATATGTATGTGGTACCGGTATCATTCGCTTTTTCGCCTCCTTACAGTCACTTGCGGCGGAACCAAATCCCAGTCAGGAAGCCCTTTCGCAAATGTATCCGTTTCATTATCATCTGTATTATCCAGCAAGTCTGTTCTTTTAATGTCATCTGCTTTTCCTGTATCCATCTCTTATTTCCCCCTTAAAGATTAATCCTTCTACCTGAATCTTTTGTCTTGCATACATACTCACTCGGTGTAAGCCGCTCCAAATAATCAACTACTTTCTGACTCTCTGCGTCCCATTTTTCAAGTTCATTTCTGTAATCAACTACCTCTGCCAATACAGCGCGTATTATCTGACAACCTTTTGTACGCCTATCGATATACTGACCTTCTACACACTTTTTCTTTTCTTCAACTTTTCTTTCCTTTGCGAAAAAATTGACCATTAGTATAATTCCAGCAATTGCAGCAATCAGTCCAAGCGTAATTGCATTTTTCCCTCCTGCCAGCATAAAAATTCCTATGAAAAAAATGGCTATTCCTCCATACAAACTTGCTCTATCGTAACTCGATAAATTGTTTCTTGACAATGCTTTTGCTCTTTCAAAATCAAGTTCAGAGTTAAATCTATCAAGCACTTCATCTTCATTTTGTCCATCTACCGTGGCTGCACTAAAATGAAACAAATTTAATTCAATTTCATTTGGCACATTCATTCTGTTCTTTGCAACAATATCATTATAAGCACTTAAAATCCATTCTTTGGATAATGCAAGGGCAAATTTTTGAGTAGATACAGCAACATGTGAACTTTCCGGTTTCATGGCAGCATCCGTAAGCAGCTGAGTGAAGTTTTTACTTTGCTCAAATGCCGTTTGCTCAATTTGCATTTTCTTTCTCACACGCTCTAAATCACCATCACAATCTAATGTTAATTGTTCAACTCTCTCTTGTTTTCTCAACGGTGCCTCTTCCTCATCATAATCATTTACAAGGTTATTCAGAATTTCATCTAACTGTTCTTTTATTGCTGTACTCTTTACATCTTTTCCAAAAATAGAATCAAAATAAGCAAGCATTTCTGAATGAAGGGCAGCATCATCCAACGCCTCCTGCATTTGCCCCCATGTAGGACTATAATTTTTTAGATATGTATAAGATGAGGTATCTACTGGCCTTCTTTTTAAATTAATCGCATCCGACCACTGTTTTATCTGCCGCTCGGTAAATCCTGCTTTTTCCTCCAAATGAGCAAGCCATTTGTCCATCTGCTTTGAAATAATCCCCTCTGAGTCAACACCTAGTACTCCACTTGAATAAGCATCTAACACAATTATGGTTTCTCGGTTCAAATGTTCCTCATCCTGTACTTCTAAATATCTTCGTATCCATTTCAAGCAAGCTTTTTTTCTATTTGCTCTTCGACAAATAAGTGCAAAGAAAAGAGATGTTTTTTCATCATTTCTTTTAATTCCTTCTCTCAATGCTTTCTCTGCCAATTCTGGCTGGTCATTAATCCACGCCGATAATGCAACCAGACATGGAGCAAGCCAATACCCCGGTGTAGCAATCATAACTTCCTCAGAAAGATTACTAATCGTTTCTTTCCTGACAATTCCAATATCATCCGCCTGAATGATTCCCTTTGCCTTATTTCGCACATCTTTATAATGTCCATATTTCTGTTCTAATTCCTGTCTGATTTTCACCAAACGAATTTCTGCTTTTTGCTTCTGCTGTTCTTTTTCCTGCTTTAGTGCATACTCTCGAAATTCACCTATAAAAGCATCAATTTTACTATATACATTACCAACATTATTTTTTACACTATTCACGTTATTGTCAATATACCGTAAATCATCGTGCAGAGCCCCTAGGGAATTTGAAATTTGACTTAAGTCTGCCTGTGAAATTATTCTTTCGTCTTCCATTTTTTTATCCTCCAATATTTTACTTTGCAATTCCATTTGGATCAATTGCCACTGCTCTTCCATTTTCTATCTCTATCGGTATCCATTTTCCAGACCACTCGGTTCCATAAACAAAATTCTTATAACCCTCTTCACCTCCACTATCCTCAAATGCTAATTCATCAATTTGTATACTCACAACGCCAACTTCCTCATATAAACGATTTCCATCTTTATCTGAGAAAAAATAACTTGGGTAATTTAACCACGGCGTATCTTCCTGCATCACATAGGTATATATTTCTGAATCACTATCTCGATACAAATAATACGTAGGCATAGACAATTTCTTTTTTTCTCTTCTTACAATCCACGTATGACCAAAAATGGTAAGCTTACCTTTGGCAAATTCCTGCCTCTGTTTTTCAGTTTTCAGTGGCTCTATCGGAACCCTTGCCTGCCCGGTTATTTGTGTCTTATTTCCATTCACATTTATACTTTGAATATCCACCTCATACAATGGCTGATTTACATCTATTTCCTGTATTTTCCCCTGTGTCTTTTCAGCATCATCCTCCTGCACCGGTGCTGTCTTTTCTGCAGGTTGCGCTGTATTATGTAAAACCGTTTTGTAGTGCACATCGGATGCCCTATTATCTTCTGTTCTACGAAAAAAATAAACAAAAATACTACCAACAATACAACCAATTAAAATGGATACTACTACATACTTTTTATTCACAATTTTTCCTTTCTATTCAAATGCAGATTCACTCCCAAATCCACTTTTTCACGTAACCTCGATTCAATTCCAACGGCACCCATTTTCCTTTCCATTTCTTTGTATGGCAAAATGTCTCATGAGCTGATTCTTCCATAAGTTCACAGTATTCAGACTCCTTAACACATACTTTAATTTTCCCAACACACCGATAAACAGTATCATTATTCGTGTCCATTAAATCCAAATAAGGGTGCTTTAATATATATAAAGTCGGAGTTAGCACATAACTCCACTTCTTTGCACTTTGGCTGCTATACAAATAATATGATGTAGTATCCGTGCCCTCTTCGTAACTTTTTTTTACAATCCAGGTCTTGCCAAGTGCTTTAATTTTTCCCTTTTCCAGTTGTTCTCTCTGTTTCTTTGTTCTCACTACATCAACCGGACATTTTCCTGTTCCTGTTAAAATAATTCCTTGATTTGTTCTTTTGACGGACTTAATCTTCATACTTACCATGTTTTCTTTTCCGTTGACATTAAACAACTTAACTTTTTTTGACTTCACCTTTGCCAAATATTTCGTGCGATTTTTGTATGTATTTTTATGATATGTCAATTTTTTGAACGTTTTTAATGTACTATTGTATTTCTTTTTTGAAATCCACTTTCCATTTAAGAATGGTTTTCGAACCGTACTGTTATCATCATACCAATGATAACCAATTTCTCCAACCTTCTTTAATTTCCCATTTCGTGTAATAGCATAAAATGAATTATTATTGGATGTTCCTCCATCATAAATAGCAATTGTCTTCGTATGTGAGTTATAACTTATATCCCCCTCTCCATATCCAATTACACTGCTTTTCTTTATCGTATTCACCAATCTTTTGATTTTACCATTCTTAAAAGTATACACACAATGAATCGTTATACTAGAATATCCCTCATTCCATGCAGTTATCAATTCAGGCGTTTTGTCTTTATTAATATCAATTAGCCAAAATATATTTTCATCCAAAGGACATACCGACTGTAAATATTTTGCATAAGCAATTTTAGCCTCCTTTGCCTTTGAAGCGGCTTCTGCATCTGTGTTATTACAAAACAAAACATATATAACTAATAAAAACACCAAACTACGCATTATCTTCATATGCTTCTCTCCTTTCCCTTGAGATTTAATTCTCCATATCAAATTCTTTTTATTGATTTCATATCTATATAAATTGGCACCACATAATAAGCTGTAATTTGTCCATATAATTTTCCTCGTGCCTTAACATGCTTCCCACGAAGCTTGTACAATTTATTCTTCTTGTTATCGCCAGAATACATCAACGCAAGTTGAACTTTTGATGCTTTTGTTTTCCCTACTAATGCAGTCTTTATTTTAAATTTTTTATCCAATTTAAGAAGATATACAATAAAATGTCTGCCATTAGGATGCTCATAATTTATTCGCTGCACCTTTCCTGTAAGTGTATAAGTTTTTCCCTCTTTATACGTCTTCATCTTAGAATAAATATTTTCTGTATTAAGCAAGCCTCCAATGCACACGAAAAATACTAGGACAAAAAATATTTTTACAATTTTCTTCACAGAATCACTCCCTGTCTTTTTAATTTAAATCATTCTAAATCCTTTCATCCCACATGGGTACCTATTAACAATAATAGGTACCCATACTTTTTAAATATTCACACTTACTTTTCCTGCTTTTTTAGTGAGGGACTTGTTTAATTTAACCTTTATCACCGGACGCATACCATATGGATAATTGGCATCAAAGCCAAGCTGTGAAACATCTCCATCACTCATAACACCGCCTGTACCCTCCATACAATTATTATATGTCCAATAATACACTGCATTTTTTATGCTTTCCTTAGATACCTTTTCCCCTTCAATAATAGACTCTGTTTTTTGTCTTCTTTTTTGTGCATACTTAGTCATATAAGCTTTTCTACTCTTCTTTTCCTTCAAACCATAAGATTTTTTCAAATCAGAAAAACCTAATAATGAAACATTGTCGGATAAATATTTTGGCTTTTCCTTTGCCCCCGCCATCGAAATATCAACTTTTCGTTTTTTTATTTGTTTACGTTCCGCACTGTTAAATGCTTTTTTATAAAAAGAATTATTCAACCATTTTCTCAACAACCCCTGTTTCCAATGATTAGATTGCTCCTGATATTTGTCTATAGAAAGAGAATAACCTTTCCAATAATCTTCATCTCCACACTGGGCACCGTAATCTAATATTTTGTCCGACACAAGCAAAGCCGTCTGATTTTTAACATTCAATACACGCCATTTAATTTTCTGTTTCTTTTTTGTGCTGTTCTGATAGTAGTTGCCAAAGTAAACGCAATCCCATGTAATTTTTTTATTCGTAACTTTAGGATTGCTTACTTTTATGTTTTTTGCTTTACAGTAAACATCTCCATTTGACTGTGCAAAAAATAACGTTATCATTAAAATCATAATTACTATTTTTTTACTCTTTCCTCTCATCTCTAATCATCCTTTCAAAAAATTTAATATTTATATGATACTCTAAGTGATAGGGATGCCATGCTATCACCGCCTTCCAGCAAAGCACTCTCTTCATATGGTTTAAATACTTTCCCACAAAAATAAGGAAATTTAATTGTATCCTGTAATCCATGTCCTGACAAACGAACATAATATTCCCCTTTAGGAAGTATTTTCCCTTCCAGAAGTGGCACCCATGAAGACTTTCTCACTATTTTTGCATTCATCACCTTGCTTTCCAAAACAGTTTGTTTTTTATCAAGCAATGTTATTTCATATTCAGTATTTTGATTTGCTCCCTTTATGGGAACAGCATGTACCTTAATACAGTTAAATTTACGCTGAGCATAAAAAACATTGTTCAATATTCTTTTATTTTTAGCAACATCTTGTATATAGGGCATATTATTTTCTTCTTTATAAAACAATCTTTTCTCTCGTGATATCGTACTGTAGCGGAATAAAATTCCGCAAAGAATAAGAACTAGTGTCAGTACCCCTATTCCTATCCATTGTTTCAGTAAAATATACCCTTGCTTTTTCTTCAGTATATATTGATTTGCCAGCCAAATACGATAAAAACCAGACTCTGCCATAATAATCAGCATCCATGTGTAACATATAGTATGCTTCTTATTTGTTTCCCACAAAAGTCCAAAGACAATCATGGCAAGAAAGGCTGTCACTAGTACAAATCGAAAATCAGTGCGTTTTTTCTTTCGTAGCTGCATTAACATAATAATGATTCCAAGCAAACAGACACATCTGTATATTTGTGAATATATAACTGCCATACCCCTTTTGTTGCCGTAAATCCACTCATATCCCTCTGAATAATATCTGTCACTTGATTGTAATACCTGATAATCATCTGTCCCCACTGCCCACTCTTTTCCCATTTTGCTTACATATAATTTGGCTATTCCCGTTACACCAAGTTTCTTAACACGCTTTTCTATTTCCTGCATATTAAATTTTATTTTTTCTGTTTTTCCATCCTGTTTTCTTGTTAGTTTTACATCTTTTCCTGTTATTTCACCGGTTCCATTTAAACCAACCATAATCCAATGCGTCACTGGAAACCCTTGCGTATTATTGGGGTTCTGCAAATGATGATTGATGATCTTACCTAATACCAACATCCAAAAACTTGTTATGATACATAACACCAAAATTTTTTTCCATTTTTCTCTCAGCGTCTTTATTCTAAAAAAATAAAGTATAACTCCGATTGTACAAAACACGGTAGTCGGTCTTAAATAAGTACCATATACACTCAGCACACAAAACAAAACTGCCCATATAAATTTACGTATGCTTTTCTTCTCTTTGTCTATGGTGATTCCGCAATACAGAATCCCCATTACAACCGGCACACTAAATGTATTTGTATATACATAATGTAAAAAAACATAATTAGTAGGGCACAAAGCAATTAACAATAAACCTGCCGCAGCACGTCTGCTTCCCCACAATTTTCGCATGGCGCAAAAGCTCAAATATATCCCAACATCCAGCAAAATCATATTTACAAAAATAGCCATATTATAATAATCAACACCAATTATTTTAGCCATTTTGAATATGTAATACATAACGATTGTAAATAAATAGTTATTGGTATATGAAGAAAAATACTCCGTTGTATTATCTAACATTCCATTTTGTTTCTCCACCATTGCCATCGCTTCATCCATAGTAGTAAAACAATCTGTAATTGGATATATCTTCGCAATATGTATTACTAATAATTGCATTGCAACTATTCCCAAAAATATCAATAATGCAATGCAATTAAAGCATCTTAACCTCTTCCATTCGCAATAAATTGCCATAAAAGCAAGAGTAAATAAAACTACTCCCGGCAATACCCATACAAGAGGCAACTGCATAAAATGAGGCAGTACTTTTTCTGCTTGGGAAACAGTATTCAACGCAATTATTAGCAAAATCCCAGTAAAAAATATCGTTGGATATATAATCGTTTTTCCCAATATCTTCTGCATATTTTTCACCTAGTTATAAAGTTTTGCATTAGTAATCAGCATGTTTCCCTGTCCATACTCATCTGAATATGCCACAATTTTCACATATTTAGCGCGATTAATTGCTATATCAAATGAAACTGGTTTTGTCTTGTAATTCATTTTTGGCGACTGATAAATCAAAACACCATCTGCAATAATCTGTATCCATGTATTTTCGCTATCATCAATTCCTTCAGAACGAATAATCTCTCCAGACAACCTAGTGTATTTCCCATCTAAAGAATATTCAATGTATCTATCTCCTTTCTCTCGTGCAGCAACCCTAATAGGATTCGTAACCGAATTTCCCCAACGGTCTTCCATTGCTCCCTCATAGTTTTCTGCGCTCTCACTATCAAACGGCTTCACACTCCACAGATCCTTCCAGAGTTCCACATACTGGTAAGCCAAATAAGTGTTTCCCACACCGTCTTTAACACAAACCGTATAATACCCTGGTGTTGTTACCTGAAAAGTTCTCTGCTCATTTTGCATTGCTGTATAATCTGCTTTATGTTTGGACTGTAGCCATCCTTTTTGATAACCAACATAAGAAATTCCGTTGCTATCCCACGCAGAAACGGAAACCGTTCCAACTTTATTTGCAACCGTGTAGCCTGTTTTTACCGATGGCGCTGTTTTGTCAATGCATTGAATCTGAATATTGCGGACAGTGTACTTTCCGGCTTTGTTTTTCAACCGAACCGAATACCAGCCATTATACGGAGCACTAAATGACTTCTTTTTTGTAATTGATTTTGCACGCTTCCAATATTTGTTTGCTTTCTTTGTAACTTTTCCGGCACGATAGCGAATTTCTTTTATCTTCGCTTTCTTTTTTACCGCGACAGAAACCTTTACACTTTTTCGTGTAACGGCTGTTGTTGATGGTATCAAAGAAAATTTTGTTGCCTTCTTTGCTGCTTTCGCAGGTGTTGCCAGTGTTGCCATGCCAAGCACGAGTAATGCTGTTGATAAAACTAATTTTTTCATAATTATTCCTCCAATTTATAATTTGATTTACTCCCATCTACAATGCTATTGTTCATTGTCACTTCTTTATCTTAACTTTTTTTACTGAACTCCACTTTCCATATACCTTCTTTCCATCTGCAATTTTATAAGCTCGAATCCGAATAAAATATGTCTTTTTCTTTTTCAGCTTCTTTAATGTAACAAAGGTTGATTTAACCGTTTTTTTCTTGGCCTTTTTAAACTTTTTATTTGTTGCATACTGAATCTGATACCCCAAACTGTTTGGCACCTTTTTCCAAGTAACTTTTACTTTGCACTTCTTTTGATTCTTTGCAACGACACCTTTAATCTTTGTCAAAGAAGCCCTTTGACCGCTATTCTTCCCATCATTGACCGTTTGTGACGATTGCGGAATATTCCCTTTTGTCGGCACTTGCGGCATCATAGATGGCTTCGGCGTATTCGCCGGTTGATTGTCTGGATTCGGTTTCACACTTGGCTGAGGACTAGGAGATGGGATTATCTGTGAACCATCACTCTCTCCTTTTGACACCACCGTACATGTATCCTTTACACTCCCACATGAAACAGTAATTGTCGTTGTTCCTTTTCCTACAGCTGTCACTTTTCCTGTTTGATCTACGGAAGCAACCCCTTCATCATCCGATTTCCATATTATTGCTCCATCTGCATCAGATGGATAATAACTTGCATTTAACTGGTAACTGTCACCAATAGCATTTAATTCTATGGATGTTTTGTTTAAATAAATGCTTTTTATCGGAATGTTGACAGTTACCTTACATGTCGCCGTTTTTTCACCTGCCTTTGCCGTTATAACAGCCTCGCCCGCCGATATTGCTTCAATATTGCCCGTTTTATCTACTTTTGCAATCTTCTCATCCGAAGACGACCAAATAACTTCATCCGTAGAATCCATTGGGGTTAATCCAGCAGTTAATTGATATTTCTCATTTCGCCCTAATGTCAATTCTGTCTCAGACAACGTAATTTTCTCCGTTGCAATCTGCTGTGCAACAAACGCAATATCATTTTCTTTTGCATACTGCTCTGCATAACTTCCTGCCACGCCATAAATTGTCATTTTATCCGGATAGGAAAATGCACTGTCAGATATTGAAGTTGTTGCTTTTGGAATTGTAATCTTTTTTAATTTCGTACAATTCTTAAATGCATTGTCTTCTATGGTCTCCACCTGATATGGTAGAACAATGGATTCCAGAGAGGAACAGCCTTGAAATGCCTGGGATGGAATATTTTTTATTCCTGCTCCCAATATAATATCCGTTAATGCCTCACAATTTTCAAATGCATTTCTTTGTACCTGCTTTGTACTATCTGGTAAATGTAATTTTTCTAAGGAAGCACAGCCCGAAAAAGCGTATGAATAAATATAATTCAATTTAGGTGATAACTTTACTTCTTTCAAAGCGCTACAATTTCCAAACGCATATTCTCTTATTGCCTCTACAGTATCTGGAAAAGTAATAGACTCTAAAGAGTTGCAATTATAAAATACACCTTCGGTAATATTAATACGCCCTTTTGGCAGATAAACATTTTTTATTTTATTATCTCCCGAAAAAACATATGTTCCCATCGAATTTACACTATCTGGAATATTCATTGTTTCAATTGACATGCATCCTTTAAATGCATTAGACTCAATTTCTTCTATTCCATCATTCCAAACAATATCTTTTAATAAACTTGCATTTTCAAAAGCGGATTGTCCTATCTTTTTTAATGCACTTGGAAATTCTATTTTCGTAATTTGAGCACTTCTAAAAAAATTGTCAGGAATTGCTGTCACCTTTTGATCAAACTCTATTTCTTTCAGTTGATTACATCCTGCAAACACGCCACCATCTTTCATATCCCAAAAGGAATATCCTGTACTTTCTATACTTTTAGGTATAAAAACATACGATAAACTATCACAATTCGAAAATGCATACCCACCAACATGCTCTACTTTATTAAAATCAACCCTTTCAATTGAGTCGCAATCTTCAAAAGCACGTTGTCCTATTCTTTTTAATGCACTTGGAAATTCTATCTTTTTCAAATTAACACAATCTTGAAATGCATAATCTGAAATAACAGTTATTGTGTCAGGTATTTCGATATCCTGAATTCCCGTACAGCCTGCAAAAATAGAAGCTGGTATTTCTGTTATACCACTTTCAAATACAACATTATTTAATAAAGAACATTTCCAAAATGGACCTTCATAATCCCACAATCCTCCTGAAGTATTTGTAAGTTTTTTATTTATAAAAACGCTTTTAAGTTGTTCACACTGTCCAAAGGCGTTACTTCCTAAACTATCACATTTTTTAGGCAGTCTTAGTTCTTCAATATTACAATTATAAAACGCAAGATCACCTATTACTGTGACATATGGATTAAATTTTATCTCTTGCAATTCTACACAATCATAAAAAGATTCACTCTCAATTCTGGTTACATATTCAGGTATTTCTATCTCCTTTAAATTTTCACAGTTATAAAAAATTTCATATCCTATCACCGTATATTTCGTATTTTCCGGCAAATGCGCATATCCCAGACTGGTACAGTCTTTAAACGCACTGTTTCCAATGAATTCCACACTATCCGGTATACTCACAGACAGTAAACTCGTACAGCCTTCAAACGCACTTTCTCCAATGCTAGTTACACTATCAGGAATCAGCACATGTATCATTGTTTTATTATTCAAAAATGCCTCATCACCAATCGCTGTTACCGTATCCGGAATTTCTACAAATGGCTGCCATCCCGTGTATTTTACTAAAACACCATCTTTTATGATAAAATTTGCACTATCATCATAAAAGACATCATCGCCATCTCCGTAAATTGACGCATAATTATCAGCACGATAAATTGTAATTCCTCCATTAGAAGAACCATATCCGTATGTTCCCTTTGCTAATTCTGAATAAGAACGTTCCCATTCATTAATGCCACATCCTCCCGGAGCACATCCATTTACTGCCGCATTACAATCGTATACTGTAATTCCTTTTGAAGTCAGTCCGGTAAAAATCATGGTATGCTGACCAGAAGAAGCTGTTGTACTGGCCTGAATTACATCACCAATTTTAGCCTGCGCAAATAATTGCTGCACTTGTGCCGCTGTAAAGTTTCCTGTCAGTTGTCCTACCTTATTTACACCATTTTCGTCTCTATATTGATAACGAGCATTAGAATAATATCTAGCCGGCATTTCTTTTCCATAAAGGAAAAAGAATACCATACGTGCAAACCCAAAACACTGGGTTGCTCCACCCCAATCTCCTTTCCATGTTACTCCTTGATTTGGTGGATATTTCTGCTTTATTGCTGCTAACCGCGCCTTGATGCTCTCTGTGCTGTCATAATTTCCATCAATCGTTGTCCCATTTGGTGTCTTACGTGTAACTGTATTGCCGGAAATCTTCAACAGACCAGCAGATACATCTGCTGATGCCTCCGAACGGCAGCGGTCCATATAAGTAGCATAAGTAAAACCGGAAAGGGAGCCTGCCCAGCTTTTTAATGCCTGTTTTATTGATTTATCTGAACCATTTACACAACCTGCGACTTTATTCATAGTTGTTTTCATTGTTGTAATATAAAAACCATATGCCACTTTATACTGTTCTATTTTATCCTCTGATGCTTTCCCGTTTTTAAATTCTTTCCGAATTTTATTTACTTTATTTCTTGCCAAATATGTATATGCCTGACACATTCCTGCTTGTATAATTTGATCTGCTGTCGGGCAAAAGGATTTATATATTTTCCCTAATATATTTGCACAAACATTTTTCACAAACACAACCGGTGATGAACCATATTTTGCCACAGCACTTACCATTTTCTTTATGACTTCATCCTGTAGATAATTTTTCTTCGCAAATGTCAGAAAATCTGATGTCCGATCTGACATAATTGAACGGATTGCACTGGCAAACTCTGAATCCATGGAACTAAAAGCATCATCCAATTTGTTCAATACTGCCAAATCCAAGTCCTGCATTTCAATATATGCCGTAATTATTTTCAATGCTTTCTGTGCATTGCCGGCATAACCCAATATTTTTGAAAATGTATCTGCATCTGTATACATATCCACAAGTTTGTCAACTTGATTATCTGACAGGTTTAGGGATGAGTTTTTCAATGACACTTTATAATTGTACAAATCCGTTGCATTTGCCACATTATAAGCATCGGAAATGGTACTATATGCATTTCCAATTTGCGAAACTGTATTTGTAGCAGAAGTATCACTGGACAGATACGCCTGAATTAATTGATAAACCACTTCCTTATTCAATTTGTCTTTGGTGCTCTGTCCAATTCCCGCCTTGCTTGCCAATTCCGATATGATGATGTCCGCACCATTTTGTAACGAATATAAAATGGAGGCACCTAAACCTTCTGCATCATTGATCGTTGACATCCCTTTTTCAATGCGCTCCTCGCATCTAGCCATATAGTTATCATAGGCCTTGTTATCGAGATATTCTGGACATCTATAATAAATGTCCTCTTCACTAACAGAATATGCCGCTTTTACTTTTTCTGCTGGAACAAATTCAGCCAGTTGCAAACAACACATAATTGCTGCCATCAATATGGCTAAGATTCTTTTTTTCATAACAATCCCCTCCAATTTTTGTTAATTCATGCCTACATCATAGCACATATTGTTCTATGATTCAATAGTCCATTTTGTTCTAGTATTATCATATACACTACGTTCAATTTATAATATTATAGAATTTTGCTCGGATTTCATCCGTTTAAAATCACCCTTAATCCTAGGAGGTTTTTTACATGAAAATGCAGCGTATTCGTGATTTGCGAGAAGACCACGATTTAAAACAAACAGACATTGCAGACTACTTACACATTAGCCAGCGTACGTACTCACATTATGAGACAGACAGCCGGAGCATGCCGATTGAAGTGCTAAGGCGACTTGCTGTCTATTACAATACAAGCATGGATTACCTTGCGGAACTTACCGATGAGAAAAAGCCCTACACAAGAAGCAAAGAAACACTTCCAAAATAAAAACACACTGCTTCCCATTGCAATGTGTTTTTATTTTTATGCCTCTGACCGTATCTATTTACAGCGCACTCACATCCACCAAATACGCCCTCTTTTTATTTGTTATCAAAATTTTCTTCTGCGTTTTCACCAGATGAATTTCCATATCATTTCTTAATTTTCTCGGAATATTCATCTTCTTCCACGTATGATTTGTGAGTTGAATGAGATAAACCGCCTGTTTTTTCTCCTCCAGATTTCCAAATAATACATAATCACCACTTACATCAATTACATCGCCACTATCCTTAACATCCGGAATGGTAAATGACTGATTTCCGGTAATTTCATAAAATTCCAGTGATTTCTTTTTGTGGTGGTAACGGTAAGACCATTTCATATTAACAAGGCCGACACCTGAATATTTCTTCTCAATTCTCATGGTCTGTAAATTTACTACGCATGTAGAATCCTCTTCTGTACTGTTTTTAAAAATTGACTCACCGTAGGTTAAAATTCGGTTTTCATCCAAAAACTCAATTTCTGTTGTTCTGGCATATCCATTCACGAGTTTCTGACTTATTTTTTTCTCCGTCTGCGAAGCAATATCAAAGACTGACCAGTAGCCGTCTCCCCTGTGATTGCACAAAATTTTACTACCTTCCGGTGACATAACAAAATTGCATATCATGTTACCGCCAGATATTTTTTTCACCGTTTTCTCTGCCAGATTGATTTCCACCAAATAACCTTTTGTCGCATTTTTTTCTTCTCTTACACCGTAAATTATGCCGTTTTTATAATAAGAGAAAATCTCGGTAATTCCTCCCGTGTAATTAAAGGCATAAATTTCGTTGCCGCTTGCCACATATTGAAAACCGCATTTTTCCCCGTCAAGTACACTTTCAAAAGCAACCGGTGTCATTTTCTTTAATCCATTGGAAACTACTGTGTACACATGGTCTACTTTTTCCTCATCTCCCTCAAAATGATATTCACTGATAAAACTTTCTTTCTCTCCGACCACCATCATGTTTTCCTGTAATTGTATCGTGCCATCTTTTTCCGCCTTAACGTCTGCCACCTGTTTCGTTGGTTCTGGATTTAACTCCACCTCGGTGACATTTTCCTTGCCAAACATATTTTCCAAAAGCGATTGAAACACATTGGATTTCGTTGCCGCCACAGTTACAAAAGTTCCGCACAAAAGGAAAATCACTACCGCCGCAGCCGCTGTCCGAAGTTTTTCCATTGAATTTCTCCTATGGGAAATACCCTGTATCTTTTCCGGATTCAGTGCCTCTTCCACCCAGTCTTCCGGGGCTTTAATCTTATCTATTTTTTTAATATCCATCATTATGCCTCCTGTTTAATCCCTGTTAATTTTTCATAATAGCAGCGAGTTTTTCTCTGCCTCTGCGAAGTCTTGATTTCACCGTATTCACACTTGTATGCAGCATTTTTGCAATTTCACCCGTGCCATATTCTTCATAATAATAAAGCACAATTACTTCACGGTATCGAAAAGGTAATTTTCGCAGAGCCACAACAAGCTGCTCTGTTTCTTCATCTTCTATTTGCAGAGAACCAGCCTTTTGGTTCTCCTGTGGCACATATCCAATATCCACATTTCGATTCCAGAACTGCCTGTGGTAATCTCTGCATTCATTTCGTGCAACTGTATATAGCCACGCTTTTATATGTTCTTCCTCTCGAAAGGTTTGTTCGGTCTGGTAGAGTTTCAGAAACGTATTTTGAAAGCAGTCCTTTGCCGCTTCCTCATTCTGCGTCCAGACAACACATAGTCTGGTTATGTCATCTGCATACTGCCGCACGACGTCCTCATACTCTATCCCGGCATATTTATTTATCATTGCCTGATACTCCTTTACTACAATTTCTTTTGCATGCATGGTAGAAAATAATTACTTTCTATATAATACACGATTTGGATGGGAAAATGGGTGCAGGATTTTAATAAGAGAAAACCTCACCCCATAATATCAAACAAAAATGAAGTTCATTCGTGAGAGACTATAATGCGAAACATTATCTTGTCTCGATACGAATGAACTTCATTTTTTTATTCCCACACTATTTTTCTCACTCTTGCATGCCGGCATGGGTCATGCAGAGGGTCATTTTCCGAATATCCGCATCTTCCCTCAAAACATTCCAGACTTCTGGCATGATATACGAAAATATCATTTCCATCCTTATCATTTGTAAATGAATTGTGTCCGGGTCCAAATTCCTCATGTAAATTTTCAGATGTAAGCACCGGTGTATTCTGCTTAGTCCATGAATCCCGCTTTAGCAAATCACTTCCCTCTTTGGCAGAAATTACTCCTACACAATACTCCGGACCAGTACCGGACGCCGAAAAGAAAACCATTATTCTGCCATCATGTTTGACAACCGCAGGTCCTTCATTTACGGCATAGCGGACTTTTTCCCAGTCATACTCCGGCTCGGTTAAAAGCATCGGAAGCGAAATTAATTTCCACGGCTCCTCGCGATTAACCTCTCCCAAATACAGGCAGGAAATTTTCTCCGGACTATGCTGCGCCCAAATCACATAAGAGCGTTCACCATTTTCAAAATATGTCATATCCAAGGAAAATCCGGTGAAAGAAAAATCATCCTCTTCCCTCTTTTGGAATTTTCCCTTTTCACTCCAAGTTCCGGTATATGGATCATTGCTGTCGCAGACAAGAACGTGGCAGTCAAATGCCCAGTTATTTTCCTTGTCCTCACTTCCGGCATAAAACACATACCAGCGTCCTGCGATATAATGCAGTTCCGGCGCCCAGATAAAACGATGTGTTAATGTTGTATCTGCCACTTTCCAGATGGTAATTTCTTCTGCCGATGCAAGTTCTGAAATATCTTTTGCCCGCCGCAAAATCACACGGTCATATCCATCCTTGTCGTCTGCACTTTTCATTGGATAAGAAGCGGTGAAATAATAAAATCCATCCGGTCCCAATGTAATGTATGGATCGGCACGCTCCTCAATAAACGGATTTTGATAACACTCTTTAAACTGCATTTCTCGGTCCCCCTTATTTACTTCCTGATTTAATAAGTGTACAACAATACCCCCGTTATCGCCATGTCATTTTGTGACCTTGTTTTGGAAAAATGTTACCAATTTTCTTTGACACAAGAAGGAGTAACATGGTAAAATCAAGCAAAAGGGGGACTATTCATGGCTACAAAAACATTTGACGAAGTATATCTGGTAAATTATTCATCCTACGATGATGTCAATCTATATGAGGTCGGATGTCAAAAATGTGACCCATCTTACGGATATGGTCCAATTATCCGCAAATTATATATTCTGCATTATGTCGTAAGCGGTGAAGGTCTTCTCCGTATCCAGAACAAAGAATTTGCCGTAAAAGAACATGATATCTTTGTTATACCGGCTCATACACCATCCTATTACGAAGCCGGCGAAAACAATCCATGGAACTATATCTGGATTCAGTTTGATGGCTTCAAAATCAAGGAAATGCTGAATCGCTGCGGTTTATCAGAAACAAATCCCGTTCTCTCCCTGCGTGAACATGCCCCAAAAACAGAACGTTGTCTGCGGAATATTCTTACATATCACGAGGATGAATACGCCTGCATTGGCAATGTATATCAATTATTCCAGCATATGGTTCAAGCAGCAAATCTAGATAAAAAGATGAAAAAAAAGAAAACAGATGCGCTGACTTATATTCAAAACACCATCTGTTTTATCAGACAAAAATATTCAGACCCAATCCGCATTCAGGACATTGCGGATTATTGCGGATTAAACCGCTCCTATCTGACGCGGTTATTTAAGCACGCCACCGGTTATACACCACAGGAATATCTTGCGCAGTACCGCATTAATCAGGCAAAACAATTGTTGAAAGAAAGCTCTATGTCTATCCAGCATATTGCCTACTGTGTCGGATACAATGATGCTTTTACTTTTTCCAAACTTTTTAAGAGACAGACTGGATTTTCCCCATCGGATTACCGTGATTTTTCCCATAAAAAAACTCCGATTACGGAACACACACTGCATACCGTAATCGGAGACAAAATCGAGTAATTCTTATCGACGGAACAATCCTTTTTTCTCATAAGGCTCACTTGTATGGGAAACTAATTCATAACCAATTTCCTTAATTTCCTTTTCCAACATAGGAATATCTAACGATTCCTCGCTGATTACAACACTTTCTCCTTTTTTTGCAGAGGAAGAAACTTTTTTCACCTTACAATGGTTACGAATCAAATCATTCATATGCGATTCGCACATGCTACACATCATACCGTCAATTTTTAACACGGTTTTTACCATTGGAATCATCTCCTTTAACACATTTTCATGTCTATTATAGCAAGAGATTCACCCTTTGTAAAAGATTATTTGTTTGTTGATAAAAATGGTTGCAGAACACCTGCCATCTGGTTAATCGGCATCGACTGCAGATAAATCTTACCAGGACCGGTCACTACAGTGTTAAAGAATCCTTCTCCACCAAGCACTTTATTTTTCAGTCCCTTAACGGTTGTAATATCCATCGTACAGGTTGTATCCATCGCAGCTAAGTAGCCGGTATCAATAATCATCTGCTGCCCTGCTGCCAGCTCATATTCCTTTACATAACCATCAATTTCTACAAAAGCCGTACCGTTGCCGGAAAGTCTCTGCATAATAAAACCTTCGCCACCAAACAGACCGCCACCTAATTTTTTCTGGAACGCAACCGATAATGTCACTCCATCCGTAGAAGCAAGAAATGCGCTCTTCTGTGCAATTATCTCATTTCCATTTCCAATTTCAAATGCCAAAATTGAACCCGGAAAACTGGAAGCGTATGCAATCTGTCCAGGTCCGCCTTCTGCTGTATAACGGTTCTGAAACATATTTTCGCCGCTAAACATACGTCCAATCATTTTTCCCATTCCGCCGCCGGATGTCTCCATTTTCATATTTGGTGTCATCCACGACATAGCTCCTTTTTCGGTAATCATAGACTCGCCTGGCTCCAAATCACAAATAACAACCGGCAATGGTGCTCCTTCAATTGAATATTTCATATGTATAAAATCTCCTTTCACAAATCAAAATTTGTTTCATTTTAACATAATCACTACGCACTTTCTATCATCACTGTAGAAACGGTTGGAAAAATGTCACAACTGTTTACAGCCTATTTGGTCGCCGCATCAATAAATGAATAAAATGCAGCTTTCGGATCATCCAATCCACTGCCAAACAAAAGACATGACGTAGGTTTTCTCCATGATATGGTATCATAAAGTCCCCACACCGTAACGCCGGTAATACCGCGGGCATTTACGGATTTATCACGATTTTCCTGCTTGGAAATAAGCAGTTTCATAATATCGGAATAATGATTTGCCAGATCCTCTTCTGTCTGTCCATCTTCGATTCCGATATCCAATTCTGTAACCTGAACCTGAAGTCCGGTTGCCAAAAACTTATCCACTGCTGTTCCATATTTCTCAAGAGAAGGATAATTCACGGTAATATGGCTCTGCATACCGATTCCACCACAGATTTTTGCTTCTTCTCCTTCATTAATGTAATTAATGAGTTCTACAATTTCATCTGCAACATCATACTCATTATAATCGTTGTAAAATAACGTAACATCCTCTTGCAATCCATATTGTTTTAACTCATCATAAGCAATTTCATAAGCTTTTTTCACATAAGTCGGTTTCAGACCCATGTTACCATAAACGTCCATCCAGCTTGTAGCTGCCGGATCATTGGTACGGTGTGTATACTCATTCGTAATGTCCCAGCAATAAACAAGGGACCCTGCCTTACCGGTCAAACTCTTTTCCTTATCCATGACATGTTTCATTACAGAACGGATATAAAATTCAAGTCGTTTGTCCATCACTTCTTTCGAGACATTAGCGCCACTGCTGCTATATCCTTCCTTGAAGAAACGCGTTGATGTCTGCTGATGCCACTGCATCACATGTCCACGCATCTGAAGTCCATACTGATTGGCAATCTCAAGAATTTTGTCCACACTGTCAAAATTCAACTTGCCAACCGTCGATTCGGTGTAACCATCCGGAATCACATAACCAAGTTTTTTCGCTTCGCTCACAGAAATCGTACCACTCCAGTCAGACAAAATCTGCGCCGGTTTCAATTCATTTTCCAGTGTGTAACTATTGTAGTGATGTTTCACGAATTTCATTGTCTCGTCACTTTGCATCTGATAACCATCGTTCCATGATGTATTATAGCTCAACACATTGCCCATGCGCTCAAAGATGCCATTGTAGGTAGCTTTAATACTGGTGAGACTTTCCGGATTATAAGGCTCTTTGCCTGCAGAAATCTGTTTAATCGTGACATCATCCACAAGGAAATCAAAGGTATCAGACGGTCCTTCCACATAAAAGGTCAGTTTAGTAAAGGAAGCCGGCACCGTGTAAATGCCTTTTAACTCTACCCACGAACCACTTGGTACTGTTGTATTGTCTTTAATTGCCGGATAACTATCCTGTTGACCAGACACAGCTAAGTTTCCGGACAATTTCATCGTCTTGTCAGAACCTGAAGTCTGTTTTACCCATACCGAAATCGAATACGTTGCACCCTTCACAATCGAATCCGTTACATTCAATTCAGCTCCGTTCCATGTGCTCGTACGTCCGGTTACAGAAAGACAATTTCCACTTCTTCCGCCGGAAGCCACTGCTACTTTTGCTGCTCCACGTCCGGTAAATCCATCCGTTCCGTCTTCAAAACCGGTAGACAAATACGTTTTTTCTACAAATTCACCTGCCGGTGTTGCCGTTGGTGTTGCTGTCGGTTTTACAGTTGGTGTTTCCGTCGGTTTTACAGTTGGTGTCGCCGTCGGTTTTACAGTTGGTGTTGCCGTCGGTTTTACAGTTGGTGTTGCTGTCGGTGTTACGACACCATTTGTTGCCACCGGCGTACGGACAAGCGTAGCCTTTTTGACTTTAACTTTACACCTGTAACTCTTCCACTTGCCATTTTTCACCTTGCAGGTAAGGGTCGTTGTTCCCTTTTTCTTTGCGGTCAGTTTTACAGCATACTTACCGCTCTTTTTGTAACTTGCAATGCTTTTTTTCTTAATACTCCATTTGATACGCTTTCCTTTTGCGTTTTTGATACGAATTGTCTTCTTCTGTCCCACTGTCATCGTAACACTCTTTTTGGACAGTGCAATTTTTCTTCTTGCTGCTTGACCAGAAACACCTTGCAACGGTGTCATAAGGGAAACAGCTAAGGACATACTTAACAATCCTGCAAAAACTTTTGCCTGCTTCTTCTGCATATAAATCCTCCTTGATAGCATATAAATTTTCCTTATAAGAAAAACGCTATATTTTACACTCAAATTATACGACGTTTACTACCAAGTGTAAAGGAAACTTTATCTAAAAATGTACTAAAAAACCTGAAATACCACAAATGATGCAAGCCATGCCATAACCAGCTGAAATCCAGCTGCTAAAAACATAAATTTAGTACTTCCGCTTTCCTTACGAATCGTTGCCAGCGTAGCAAAACAAGGGATGTACAGCAGGCAAAAAATCATAAGACAATAGGCATTTACCATACCAAATCCGGCCGCACCAAGTGCCTGATGCAGCGCTCCCATACCGGCTGCCGAATTTACATTTGCTATTCCAAACAAAACAGCACAACTTGATACAACAACTTCCTTTGCCGATATTCCGGCAATCAAGGCCACGGCTATCTGCCAGTAACCAAGACCAATCGGTTTTAACACAGGCACGATAAAATGTCCGATTGCTGCTCCAAAACTTTCCGACATCTCATTTGTGTAACCATGTATTCCAAAATTTAAAAGAAGCCACATAGCAATAGAAGCAAGGAAAATTACGGTTCCGGCCTTCGTCAAATAATCTTTTACTTTCTCCCAAACATAAATCCAAATCGTACGGGCACTTGGTGCTTTATACTCCGGCAATTCAATAATAAGCATTCCATTTGCTTCTTTTTTATCTGCAATATGAAGAATAAAAGCAACAAAAACAGCAACAACTAACCCAATGACATACATTGAGTAAGCTGCTATCATTGCATTTTTCCCAAAAAACATCTGCGAAAACAAAATGTAAATTGGAAGCCTTGCGCTGCATGACATAAAAGGCGTGACTAACATTGTTTTCATACGATCCTTGTTATCTTCTAATGCCCTTGACGCCATGACTGCCGGCACCGAACACCCAAATCCGAGAATCATCGGAATAAAGGCACGGCCAGATAACCCAATCCGCCCCATAATGCCGTCCATAACATAAGCCACTCTTGCCATGTATCCGCTATCTTCCAAAAAAGCAAGTGCCAAAAACAAAATAAAAATATTAGGCAAAAATGTCAATATACCACCTACACCAGCTATAATTCCATCTACCAAAAGCGATGTAACCGCCGGATTAACCTGCCATGCTGCCAATGCGTTTGAAATAAATCCACTTAACCATTCTACTGCCAATTCAAAGTACCCGGATATAAAATCTCCCACCGTAAAGGTCAGCAGAAATACAAGTGCCATAATCCCTAAAAAAATCGGAATTCCGAAAATCGGATGAGTCAAAATACGGTCAGCTTTATCCGTTGACTGCGCCTTCTCCTCTTTGTTTACCAACACTTCCTGAACAATTTCTTCAATGAATTCATATTTCTGGTTAATAATTTCTGTTTCATAACTGCGGTCAAGCACTTGTGGCAAATCAACCGGATATTTTTCAGAAATTTCTTTATCTCCTTCTAAGAGTTTAATTGCACACCATCGTACATGAATTATTTCGGGATACCGTTTCTGCAAAGCATCCGAAATACTATCAATCTTATCTTCAATTTCATCACTATATACCATGGCATGATCGACATGATGGTCATGTTTGTGATGTGATGGCATTGTATGATGATGAACGAGTTTATCCGGCATAACTGCATCCTTGTGATGCGACACAGCATGCATCAGAATTTCAAGTCCGGTACGTTTTCTGGCAGACACAGGAATAACCGGAATTCCAAGCATCTCCGGCAGACGATGCAAATCAATTTCCATTCCACGCTTTTCCACAATATCCATCATATTTAACGCTAACACAACCGGCTTTCCAAGCTCTAAAAGCTGCAGCGTCAAATACAAATTTCGTTCCAGTGAAGATGCATCTGCCACATCCACAATAACATCAACATCATCACTTAGAATATACTGTCTGCTCACTTGTTCCTCCATCGTATAAGAAGTAAGACTGTATGTTCCCGGCAAATCTACAAGCCGATATGTATTATTATGGTATTTTAGCGCACCCTCTACTTTCTCAACCGTTACACCAGGCCAGTTTGCCACCTTTAAATTGGCACCGGTAAAAGCGTTAAACAACGTTGTTTTTCCACAATTTGGATTGCCAATAAAACCAACCACCAAATTTTGACTCATTGTTATAATCCGCCTTTCTGCTTCGCGAAAGTCACCAATAGAATCATGAAAATATTAGTTTCTCTCGCTACGCTCGTTTCTATTTTCCCTTCCTCTTGATATTTGATATAATTCTTTTATAAGACTGACACACTACAGAACACGTGGAGGTGAGTGGCGGGGCTGTATAGCGGCGACCTCGTATTGTTATATGTTGTCGGTCATCCGTTAAGGCATCAATGAATGGCGCATAACAGTAGCCCGTAAACTTATCTCTTCCAAAGTCGACTCGATTTTGCCGGATGACCAGTCACTGTCAATCTTATAACTATAAATCATCAGGAGGTACTTTTATTGTCGTTTAAAATTCTTAAAAATAACTGCTGCGGACTTGATGTCCACAAAACCTGGATCTATGCCTGTATCGGCATTACGGATTCCTTTAAACGTACAGAGTATAAACAAGCCCGCTTCTCTTCCTTTACCAAAGGATTGCAGGAATTGTGTCTTTGGCTTGCTAAATACAATTGTATTGATGTTTGTATGGAATCTACCGGTAAGTATTGGATCCCTGTTTTTAATGTCTTAGAGAAAAATAACATCTTTGTTACTCTTTCTCACCCCAAATATACCAAGCCTCAAAAAGGCAACAAGACGGATCGCAAGGATGCCAAGTGGATCTGTGATCTATATATGTGTGGAATGGTAAAACCTTCCTTTATTCCACCTGCTGACATCCGTCAATTAAGAGATTTAGTAAGATACCGTTTCAAACTCACTTGTATGATTACCGGTGAGAAGAACCGTGCTCATAACTGTCTTACTGTATCAAACTTAAAATTGGATGATGTCTTTTCTGATATATTTGGCAAATCATCTCGTTCCATTACGGAACAGATCTTACAACACCCGGGGGAAGTTTTTGATGTAGCACCTTTTGTGGATAGCAGATGCAAAACTCCTATCGAGGAAATACAGGCTGCTGTTGATGGTGCCATCTCTCACGAACAGGCTGTAAAACTTAGACAGTGCCTTAAACACATCGATGAATTAGAAATGCACAAAGCAGAAATAGAACGGGAAATCTTTCGTC
>OGPY01000750.1_pt1 | contig 28618 bp, 30 predicted proteins | sample 1553121 | NCBI WGS metagenome assembly OGPY01 (sample SAMEA2580004, study PRJEB22360) | human gut metagenome
TTCTAATGTTAAAATTCCAGAACTACATGCTGGGTTTGCATTGTTATATCCTTGTCCAGTATCCTTAGGATTTAATGTCCAAGCCATATTACTGATAGTGAAATTAATGGAGTTTTCTTTAATATTATCTCTTTTAAATGGGACAATATTGATACCTTTTCCTATTTGTCTTTCAATGTCAATTTTACTAAGCATAATTTTCTCCTATTAATTTATAAATGAAAATTTACAACCATTAGCAGCTTAAATCTTCACTTCTGAAACGTCAATTTCGCCGTTCATCAGCTTCGGCAGGAGCGTATCACGGAGAGAAGCAAGTGAGGCAGATTGACAAATATTGCCCTTGATTGTCCTATACAGCGGAGCGACAAGCTCTTCAAATTCCGCTAATCTTTCCATAGACGGTATTCTTACTTCCATAGAATTGAGAATATCCGTAGTCATGCTCGGTACAGCAGATCCAGCATTAAGCGAAGCAAGGTCTTTGCTCTTGACAAAGTGGAAAACATACTTTGCAGCATTAGGCATTTTCATTTCAGTATAAAACATCGTATCAACAGACCAAAACGGCTCATCGACATACATTACATTATTTAGGCTACCTTTTCTTGGTATCAAAACAGACTCTTTTTCATATATAGGCTTTTCAACATAGCGCATAATACCGCCTGAGCCGTAAACAGGATAGATGCCATCATTGAGCTTTTTATGATCTTTTCCATATTTTACAGTGATAAGCTCCGAGAGCAGTCCCATTCTATCTGTTTCATGGTGCGTGGAAATGAACATAGACTGATAAATCGCCTGAGCCTGCGATTCTAAATTTTCATTTATTTTATTATTAAGTTCAATTTTATCATCAAGTGCAGAGAGAATTGAGGCTATTTTTTGTTGTATTTCCATAGTCGGAAGAGGCACTTCCAAATCTTTCATTAACTTTGTATTAATGGAAGGCATTGTTGCTCCAACAGCTATATTTCTTATAAACTGCTTTGTATTTTCCATACAAAAGTAATAGTAAAGGTACAAGGGATATACTACATTACAAGGGCGAATTCTCAAACAACGCCCCGAAAACATCCAACCCAAATGTTTATTATCTACATATGAACATCTATCCACTGATCCAACACGACTAAATACTATGTCGCCTTCATTTAAAACGTACTTATTTAATCGCTTTTTATCAGAATCAGAAATCATAGGGAGATTTTGTTTAGTAAAAGCACGGTTTCCTAAATGCTCCACAGTTACCATTGGAGTACCGAATTCTACATAGTCCTCCTTATGTAACTGACTGCCAAAAGGTCCAGTTTGAACATTGGCAATATTCCCTAATAAGTATATTTTCATAACTATACCACTCTTATCCTATATATTTTCTATGAGCAAGTTTCACATTGCTCTGTTTTACCATTGCATACTGCAAAGTTGTGTCTATTCGTTGATGCCCAAGAAGTCTTTGAAGCTGCTCTATCGGCATTCCTTTGTCAATCGCCACTGTAGCAAGTGTTCGTCTAAATTTATGTGGATGTGCCTTGTGGATTCCCAAAGATTTCCCCAAATTCCGCACTCTAAGTTCAATTGCACCAATTGTCAGTCTATTATGAGGAGCACGAAGCGAAACAAACAGAGCAGGATTATTATCGGTTCTGGCATCCAAATAATTCTGTAAATGTAGCTTTGTACGTGCATCGAAGTAGACAATACGTTCTTTATCACCCTTTCCAAGAACTACACATTCTCGTTCATTGAAATTGATGTCCTCTCGGTTCAAAAGCACCATTTCACCTACACGCATTCCGGTAGATGCGAGCATGTCTATCATTGCTAAATCTCGTAATTCTACGCAGCTATCTCTCATAAGCTCCAAGTTTTCATCAGTGTATGTTTCTTTTATTGTTTTACTTGTTTTTACCTTGTGTATACGCCGAACAGGACTTTTAATGATATAATCCTCATCTTCAAGCCACGAGAAAAAACTCGAAAGAATGCGTCTAATATTATCCATCGTGACTTTGCTTGACTTCTTTTCTTCTTGATATTTCGTAAGATAACTACGCAAATCATCAGTTGTTATGTGCTTGATCTCTTTTTCAACGCTGTTCAGTGCCACAGTTATAGTTTTTCTGTAGTATTTTAGCGATTTGTCAGAACAACCTTCGATTTTCTTTGCGGCTATAAAGTCATTTAGCACATCTTCGTTTGACGCTTTCTCGGTATCCTCTGTAGACTTTGATATGGTTAATCCACTGAGAATATGCTCTAAAACTTTATGTAACTCCTCAAGCTGAGCATTGTCAAGATGTTTTAGCATTGACTGCTCAATTTCTGTAATGATTTTTGTTTTCATTTGTTGATACTCCTCTCGTTGTACCAACATCACTACAGCCACATTGCATTGTCTTATGCAGGTAATAATTCTTTTTTCTTTATAGTTTTTTTCTTAGCACTTTTCTTTGGCGGTTCGGATTCTACCGTTTCTATAATTGAAATTAAAGATGATTCTTTAATCACTATTCGCCCTTTATATACTTCTTTATCCTTGTTTTCTAAGAAATAATATGTTTCGCCATCACAATTATGAAGTGAAAACGCACCATGAGCGAAAGCACATCGAATGGAATAAAACAAACCGACAGTATTTGAATCTTTTCGAGAGGTATGTATTGCGATTTCCATTGGCATTCTCACAGAATCAAAAATACTATGAAAACGCATTTTGCTTTCTGCCTCTTTAGCTGTACAAACATACCAATTGTTTTTTAAGAAAGCGGTTGAACGTTTTAGGGCTGCATTAAGTGAATTGAGATTCCAACCCCTTTGCTTAAATGATATTCCTCGTTGACTTACACCTTCAACCGGAGTTTCAACCACAAAAAAACGATATATTCTTGCAAAATTATTGTTTGAAAAACTAAAATTGCCATTAAAATTCCACTTTACAGGCACGGTATCCCTCCTAACTTAAATGAAAATTTACGACTTTCAGCAGCTTAAATCTTCACTTCTGAAACATCAATTTCGCCGTTCATCAATTTTGGCAAGAGGGTGTCACGGAGTAAAGCAAGTTTTTCATTTTCGTTCCTGTTTTTGCGTATCATTGCAAAGATTGGTTGAATAATATTATTGAAAGCATCTAAATCTTTAATGCTTGAAATAGTAACAGGTACTTTTTTTAAATTTGCTTGACTGATTTTAGGCTGTACTGCCCCAGTTACAATGTGTTTTACATTTGTTTGCTTAAAAAGAAGATACAATATTTCAACTGTATATCCAAGTTTGCCAGTTATAATATGTGCATGATTATTTACCCAAAACTTTCCTTCAACATATTGTAATATAGGATATCCGTTTTTATCTATAACAGTTCCATCTTCACCTAAAAGAAGATATTTCCCATCAAAAATGTAATTATCCACATAATCCATGCATGAGGTAGCACCGTAATAAGGATATATTTTATCCATCTTTTCTCGCTCAGAACCTGAAAGTGGAATCCTTTTTGAATCATGCAATTCGATTATATCTTTAATCATTCCAATTTTCCAATCCTCAGGCATAACGCCACCAAACGGCTCGAAATCCACAAACCAAGCCTTAAAAATCGCCTGAGCCTGCGATTCTAAATTTTCATTTATTTGATTATTTTGCTCAATTTTGTCGTCAAGGACAGAAAGAATTGAGGCTATTTGTTTTTGAATTTCGATGGGAGGAACAGGGACAAACATTTCTTTAAAGTTTGTTTTGTTAAATTTTGGTTGTGCACTACCAGTTACTATCGACTTTAACATTTGCTGTCCGTTATATCCTCTTAACCATTGATAATAGAACTCATTACACCCATGAAATTTAACCATAATAGAATTCGGAGCCAAACTCATCTTATATTTTAATTTTGGACATTTGAATACAGTTCCTACGTTTGCACCTACATTAGATATTATTATTTCTCCACCATACAATTTACTTTTTTTCAAAAATTCATATGCGTGTTCATCGATAAATACAAAATCACCATTAAAATTGTTATTAAAATCGACTAATCTAATCAATACGGCAATATCTTCCGTGTCTTTATACATTACATTCTCTGCTAAAGAAGCAAAACTTCCATTCGCAACATAATCTGTTACTATTTCAGTAATTTCAGATATCTTTTTTATTTCCCATGTTTCAGGTATTATCCCAACTGGTGTATTATTATATTTCATACCCAATCGCCTCCAGTTTCTCCCTGATTTCATTTTCAAGCTCATGGGATTTTTCAAACATTTCAGAGAGTTCCGAAGTCAAACGTTTCATTTTTTCATCGAAAGGCTCGCCATCATCTTCCTGTTCTTCAATACCAACATACCGACCCGGCGTTAAAATATAATCCTGTTTTGCAATCTCTTCTGTTGTTGCAACAGCACAAAAGCCCTTGACTTCCTCCAATTCGCCATTCTGAAAAGCTGTGAACGTATCCGCAAGTTTTGCAATATCTTCATCTGACAAATCCCTGTGTTTTCTGTCCACCATGAAGCCCATTTTTCGAGCATCTATGAAAAGTGTTTTGCCTTTCTGCTTCTTATTCTTGGAAATAAACCAGAGCGTAACAGGAATCGTAACCGAATAGAAAAGCTGTGTCGGCATTGCAACAATGCCCTCGATTAAATCATCTTCAATGATTCTCTTTCTGATTTCGCCCTCGCCGCTGGATTGCGTGCTTAATGCACCATTTGCAAGCACAAGCCCGATTTTTCCGTTCGGTGCAAGGTGATGAATCATATGCTGAATCCATGCATAGTTCGCATTATTTGCAGGCGGTACGCCATATTTCCAGCGAACATCTTCCGTTAAGCGTTCCTGTCCCCAAGGGTGATAGTTGAATGGAGGATTTGCAAGAATGAAGTCAGCTTTCAATGTTTTGTGCAGGTCGTTGCTGAATGTGTCAGCCTGATGCGACCCAAAATCCGCTTCAATTCCACGAATCGCCATGTTCATTTTTGCCATTTTCCAGGTGTCAGCGTTTGCTTCCTGACCATATACCGAGATGTTGTTTCGATTGCCGCTATGTGCTTGTATGAACTTTGCACTCTGTACAAACATGCCGCCACTTCCACAGCAAGGGTCTATTGCCGTACCGAAAGTGATACAATTTAACGCATACACGAAAATGCACCCAAGCGGTTGCATTTGTAGATTACTGGGTGCATTTGAGCGAATGATGCACCGATGAACTGTGAAATTTGTTATAAGTATATTATAAACAATTTCGCACATTTTTTCAAGATGTTTTTCTTAAAAAATACGGCAGCACCGTTGTTCAGGTGCCAAGCAAAGAATCAACCCAGTCAAAGCATATTCCTCTTTTCATCACATCGCACGAAAGATTCCTCTCCAAAGAGAAAAAATTATTTAATCTTCTGAAATATATCTCAAAAGCTTGACAAATTTATCTGATAGGTGTATACTGCTGGATAGTTTACATTGTGAACTATATTTTCTGGTAAAAAGGAGGCATGAGGTATGAAAGACATGAGCTGGATAGAAATGATGAAAAAAGCACAGGAAATTCGGCTTTTTACGAGTCTTCAAATAAAGCGTGCCCAAAAAGGCGGCATTACATCTGCGCAGGAACTGGATCTTCTCTCCCGTATTGTATTATCGGACGCAGAACTGACACCCCTTGAATTAACGGTACTGACAGGCTTAAGCAAATCTGCAGTGAGCCGGTTAATCGAACATCTTGAACGAAAAGAACTTTTACAAAAGAAATATAATTCAAATGATAAACGAAGTTATACGCTCCTTTGTACTGCCAAAGGAACAATGGAGCTGGAAAAGACATACCAGTATTATCTGGAGCCTATTTATCGGCTTCGAAAAATTCTCGGAGATGAAAAATTCGAGGCCTTAATAAAATACATTAAAGAAGCTAATGATCTAATGATGAAAAATGGGAGGTAACTTATGAATTTTTATCAGGAACTTCAACTCAACCAGGCAGGTACAAAATCGTATATTGCAAGCTTTAAGAATCCAAAAGATAAATGTAAGCATATTGCTGTTTATCTATTCAAAATTGCACTGGTTGTTGCTTTTTGTGTTTCCTTTGTCACATTATTTTCTGTACTTTTTGGCAATGAAAACAGCATTGCCGGTGTGGTTGTACTGCTTTGCGTGTTAGCAGTTCGATATTCCGACCTTGGAATCCAGAATTCTCAGGGCACACTTGGAATTCTTTTCATCTATGGTATTCTTGCATTTGGTCCGAAGCTGTCTAATCTCGCTCCCACCGGATTGTCATTCTGCATCAATCTCATCTGCATTTTCGCTCTGGCACTGATAGGATGTCATAACATTACGATGTTCAACCATTCCACTTTTGTGCTTTCCTATCTTCTCCTGTTTGGTTATGATGTAAGCGGAAAAGCATACCAGATGCGTTTGATCAGTCTTTTGATCGGAGCTGTTTTGACCGCCTCTATTCTATATTTTAAGCATCGCAAGGTGGAATATAAACGCAGCTTCATGGACTTATTTAAAGAGATTCATCTTTCTTCTTCCCGTACCAGATGGCAAATCTGTCTTTCTGTGGGCATTTCCAGCGCAATGTTAATCGCTGCACTTCTCAATGTTCCGAGAGTATACTGGATTGGTATTGCCGCAATGTCCGTTCTGATACCATTTCGTAAAGATGTTGAATATCGCACAAAGCACCGTGTTTTAGGCAATATATTAGGCAGTGCAATCTTTTTCATTGCATATTTGATTTTGCCGGAAGAAATTCGTCCTTGCCTTGGAATTATTGGAGGAATCGGAACTGGATTCTCTGCCAGCTATGTATGGCAATCTGCATTTAATGCATTCAGCGCAATTACAGTGGCTGTACCAACTTTTGGTCTTGCCTATGCAGTTTTACTTCGTATTTTTACAAATGTATTTGGCTCAATTTATATGTGGCTGTTTAATCGGGTATTTGATCCATTTCTTCTTTTTATCAATCAGATATTTGAAAGACCAAAACGCATATCCACTACCTCTTAAGGAGTCAAACAAAAAGGGTCTGTTGCAGTACGCAGATACTGCAGCAGACCCTTTATTTTATCATTCCTCTATATCACACTTCCATCTCTGAAAGTAACTGTTTTTTCTCCGTTCTCATAAACCGTGATGTAATCAACCAATGAACCCCAAAGGTCGCTATCGAATTCAGTCACCTGTCCGTTTAAGGATTCCAGCGTTTCCTGAAAGTGACGGAGATTCTGTCCTCGTGTTTCTATTTCTTCAATCCGCATGGCCAATTCGTCATGCTTTTTCTTTGCTGCCTCAAATCGTGCGGAAAGGACATCATTTTTCTGCCGGTATTCCTCCTGATCAAGTGCGATACGAGCATTCTCCAGCATTGCCGCCTGAACCATATCCGCAACAAGGGACATTTCCTCGGCATATTTTTCTTTTTCGGCTTCCAGTTCTGATGTATCAGTCAGCTTATCACAAATCAGCTTTACGTTTTCTATCAGTTCATCCCGATTGGCAAGCAGCTTATTCAGGCTTTTCAGAAACACAGCCTTTACTTCCTCTTCCATGATGTGCGGTGTAGTACAGCGCTCATCGTTATATTTGTTGTTGCAGCGGTAGATAACTTTACGGTACTGGTCGGTGGAGTGCCAGACCTTAGCCCCATACCACCCTCCGCATTCACCGCACTTAATTTTACTTGAAAAGATACTGACACCGCTATAGCGTGATGTTCCTGTCTTTCTGCGTTCCATTTCCTGCTGAACCATATCAAATACTGCAGGATCGATAATGGCTTCATGGTCATCTTCGATATAGTACATCGGTATTTCACCACAGTTTTTCTTTGTCTTTTTGGTCAGAAAGTCCACAGTAAATTCTTTCTGAAGGAGTGCGTCACCTTTGTACTTTTCATTTGTCAGAATACGGCGGATTGTAGTTGCATTCCACTTATCTTTTCCGCCGGGCGTTTTAATGCCTTTCTCTGTTAAATGAATAGCAATCGTATGCGGTGTCATGCCTTCAAGAAACAGACGGTATATCAGCTTTACAATTTCGGCCTGTTCCGGGTTCACAACCATTTTTCCATCAGGGCCTTTGTCATATCCGAGAAACCGGCTGTAGGCAACACTAACCTTACCATCGGCAAAACGCTTTCTGTGTCCCCAGGTTACATTCTCTGAAATAGAACGTGCTTCTTCCTGGCTTATACTCGACATAATGGTAAGAAGCAGTTCTCCTTTGCCGTCGAACGTCCAGATATTCTCTTTTTCAAAATAACACTCCACGTTATTTTCTTTCAGAAGACGAATGGTTGTCAGGCTGTCAACAGTATTTCTTGCAAAACGGCTCACACTTTTTGTTATGATAAGGTCAATTTTTCCTGCCATTGCGTCCGATATCATTCGCTGAAAGCCCTCTCTGCGTTTGGTGGAACAACCGCTGATACCCTCATCAGTGTACACCCCAACAAACTCCCAGTCCTCACGTCCTTTTATGTATTCAGTGTAATAGCTTATCTGAGCAGCGTATGAAGTTAACTGTTCTTCGCTGTCGGTTGACACACGAGCATAGGCAGCAACCTTACGCTTGACAGGTGCATCAATCGGTGCTGATGTGTATCGGCTGATTGATGCAGGTATTTTCGTTATTTTTGGCATTTTTTCCTCCTTGGTATTGGCCAATGATCCGTTACAGAATGACCATCTCGAAAATAGAACTCCAGTCTGTCTTCTTCCACATCGATATGGTCAATTCTCTGTTCAAACTCCTCTTCATTAAATGCATCGATGCTGAGAACCTGTGCTGCCATAGTACGCAGTAAATCATCACGAAGACTTACGGAATTACATCCTTTATGTTCCGAACATCTCCAGTGACTAACTTTGTCGCCATTTGCAGAGGTGCGTGTGCCTTTCCGGAAATTACATCCGCACCTTACGCATTTAATCACTTTTGAGAAACAAGTCATATCCGCCCGATTCGGTCTTTTTCCATTTTTGCGTTTCAAGGAAGTGGCAGCCCTTCGTTCTTCCGTCCAGCAGTCCTGATGGCCTGTGTTTTTACACGCTTCCGTTACAACTGTTCCGTCTTTCAGATGAAACTCTAATGTTTCACGCTTCGGAACATAAATAACATCCACACGTTCAAGAAAAACAGCCTCATCAAATTCCTGCAATCCAAGTACTTTTGCACAGGTTTCCTGTAAGTGCTTATGATTGATACTGCCGCCGACAGTACAGCGACCGCCTTTTATCTTTCTGCTTCCACAAAGCCAGTATTCTGCATAACCTCGGTCTGTTCTGACTTCATGCATATAGCTTTTATGGCAGAAAGGACACTTGATTTTTCCTGTAAAGCAGCAGGTATTCAGTGATTTGTTTGCCAGAGGGCCTAACTTTTTCCTTCTTTCCATTTCCTCCTGCACCCACCTGAAAGTCTCCATATCTATAATGGCTTCATGCGTATTTTCCACATAGTATTTTGGCAGTTCGCCGTTATTCTTCTTTCGGCGTTTGGTAATCGGGTCGGTAATGTATTCCTTTTGCAGAAGCATATTGCCTGTATACGTGATATTGGTCAGAATAACCTTTATATTGGAATCTATCCAGCGATATCCTCTCTTTGTTGTGATACCTTCGGCATTCAGTTCCCGTTCCGTTTCCAGCCTTGATTTTCCGTCAAGGAAGTTTCGGAATATTCTCTTTACAATTTCTGCTTCTTCCGGGACAACGACCAGTTTGTCATCAACCCATTCATAGCCGAGTATTGGATTTCGATTGCATGGATCACCTTTTTCAAAGCGTTTCCGAATGCCCCACTTTACATTTTCAGAAAGACTACGGCTTTCTTCCTGTGCAAAGCTGGCGAGAATGGTCAGCATCAGTTCGCCATCACCCGACAAGGAATTGATGTTCTCTTTTTCAAATCGTACTTCAACACCGATATCTTTCAGATGCCGTATCGTTTCCAGAAGATCCACTGTGTTTCTGGCAAATCGTGATATACTCTTGCAAAGGATAATATCAATGAGTCCTTTTTCACAGTCAGAAATCATTCTCTGAAACTCCTGCCGTTTCTTGGTCTCTGTTCCTGATATAAAATTATCAGCATAAACACCTGCGTACTCCCATTCGGGATTCTTTTGTATCAGTTCGCTATAGTAGCTTATTTGTGCTGACATTGAATGCATAAGGCGTTCACACTCCATTGATACACGAGCATAAGCAGCCACTCGCTTTCGCCTTGGCAATACGGGCTCCGTAGGTTCTATTTTGATGATTTTACGCATAACAGCCCTCCTTTCACTACACATATTACCGCTGTTCAGGCTCTAAGTCAACGAATAATGTGCCGATTTTCGGCTCGTATTTCTCCCTGAACATTGTATCAATCTGACGATATTCATCCTCCGAAATCAAATTTGCATGAAACATCTTCTTTACAATGCTCATCGTCACCTGGTACATGGCTTCCTTCTGAATATCCATCTTTTTCACCTCCAAATCGTGCAAGAATATAGCATCTGTGGCAGCAGTATTTTCTGTGATTATTGCCGTATGCCTGAAAAGGCTTACCACAATTTGAGCAGATAAAATCGTACATGGCTTTCCTGTTAACATCTTTTATATGAGCATTCCACCATTTCATTCTGCATTTATCCGAACAGAACTTTTTCTGACGTACTCTTGGCGGCTGCGTGATTGGCTCGCCGCAGCAAAGGCAGAACTGCCCTTTATGTCTGCTGCAAAAGGATTTTATCGTGTTGACAGACAATCCTACAGTTTCTGCAATCTTAGAAAACGACATTCCCTTTGAACGCAATGTGAGTACAGTAGATTTTTGTGCATCTGTCATTGAAACCACCTCCTACTTTACATAGGACGGAAATATGGCTTTTGAGTACCGAAAAACAAAAAATCCCCACGAAATATGAAAAATTCATATCTCGTGGGGATCGTTATCAGATGTCAGCCTTGTTCACCCAACCGGTGACATAGGAACCGGCAGGCGTTTTTCCGCAGTTTGCAGCAGAATTTGTAATACGCATTCTGCCATTTACAACCTGTCCATCATAGAGATAGTATGTACCGGATTTCTTTGTTCCAGTCTTGACTGTGCTGGAGGAATACAATGTGGTATTGTTCAGCGTAATTTTTGCGCCTTTTGTATATGTCTTTTCGGCAACGGTATATACCACGTTTCCGGAATTATCAAAAACGCTGTAACCCGCCTTGCAGGCTTTCTTTGCATTCTCCAGAGAAGAATATGCTCCAATCTGGCTCTTAGCGTCAGACCAGGACTTTCTTACTCTGTAAAGCTGATTTGCAGGTGTAGGATTTGAAGTTGTAGAACCAGTATTCAGATAAGATTCGACCTTCTTCTTAAATTCCGCCCAATGTGGCAGAATGTAGGCAGGACACATCTTGTAAGAATTTTTTGCAGTATTGAGATAGTCCACAGTACCACTTTTCCCGTCACGTACATTCAGCCAATGGGTATGAGTGTAGAGGTGATTAATGTCAAGACCATACTTCTTCAGAAGTGCTGCGGCAAGTCTCGCACAGTTGTCTTCCGACTTCTTATCCGTAGAATTATACGCAGATGACATAATGCATTCAATGGCAATCGTTCTGTGGTTGCCGTTGCCGCTTCCATCAGCGGCGTGCCAGCCACTAAGCGTTAAAGGTAGATTCTGCCACGCACAGGTGTTGTCCACATAATAATGCACCCTGACATCTTTCATATTGCCATTGTAAGTTGCTCTGGTATACTGTTCTGCAGGAGTAGTTCCGCTTGCTACCGAAATCCAATCGGTATTGTGAACAGTGATACCGATAACTTTGCCCTCCATAGAAACGGTGGGCATTGCTATACTGTTTGGATTGTGTTTGGTGAGCAGATACTCGTTGATTTTTACTCCATTCAGAGTAGATGTGTTATCAGGTTTCAGAATTGCCATGATCAGATTCCTCCTTGTCAGTTGTTTCTTCCATTCTGCCAACCTTGGTTTGCAGAACATCAATTGCTTTTTTGAATACCGGCGGATAGGGTACGCCCATCAGTGTGGTGTTTTCTACAATAGACAGCAGCTCGTTCAGACAAAAGCTGATGCAGACTGCGTCACGTATGTAGTTTGTGCCGATGAGAATATCAATTCTCACACCAACCACAACCATCAGCAGAATACAGAACTTTTTCGCAAGACCAATCCAGCCTGCCTTGCTGTTGAGTGCTCCGCTTTTGCTGTGCTTGGATTTTCCCATAATTGCAGTGACGAGACCTGTTGCAAAATCGATACCCATGAACACTACAAGTGTTGCAAGAGCCGAGTCCCATCCGCCAAACAGCGTGGCAATAAATCCGCCTACAATGCCTGCAATTGTACAGATCCATTCTTTCATAAACATCATCCTCCCATAAATTTGATTGATTTTATCATCGGATGTGAATTATCCGATGTGCCTTTAAAGGCAAGATAATATTCTCCATCCGGTACGTTTTCCAATGACTGCATCACGGAAATATATGTATCGGAATAAAGCCATTTGAATTGTAAAGTTACTGCATTTCCTGCCTGTATTTCCTCATAGATATACTGAGCAAGTTCAGCCCCGGTCTTGTCGGTTTTCTTCACCAGATAAAATTCAGCGTCCTGTGACGCACCGACTGTATAACTGAGAATCAGATTCATAGAAGAAGTGAGAGCAACAGGCGTCAGGCAAAGCACAAATACTGTTCCTGCCCAGCTGAAATCAGACTGATTGAAGTACAAAGCATAGTCATTCTCTGTACAGCAGAAATGGGGATAGCTTTCCGCAAAGCCTGCAAGCGAACGGTAACCGTCGTTGTAATAGGTGTAGACGCTCTCACCATATTTCTGCAAAGCATCACTGCCGGAAGAAAAGACCGTGATGTATTCGATGCCGGAACGGCTTTCAAGAGCGATAATTCTGGTTTCAAGAGCGAGGATTTCTTCTTCCTTTGTCTGAAAATCAAACTGAACAGAATCTCTTAGCTGCTGAGCATTGGCGTCTATTTCCTGAATTTCTGTATCAAATGAGTCGCATCTGCTTGTAAGCCCCATGATGTAGTCCATAGTGCTATCCTGCAAAGACTGTAATTTCTGCTGTAAAGCCTCGAAATCTGCTTTATTCGGATAATCCGACATATCAGGCGTGACGCCATCTTTACCATCAACTCCATCTTTTCCGGGCTGTCCGTCGGTACCGTCTTTACCTTTTAAGCTCTCAAGCCATTCAGTTTCTGTTCCGGTAAATCCATGCTCTACAGCAATAATGTATGCAGATTTTCCGTCAGTTCCGGGCGTACCGTCAATGCCATCTTTACCGTCCTGTCCATTTGTCCCGTCAATTTCATCTTTGCCGGGTTGTCCGTCAATACCGTTTTTTCCTTTTAAGCTCTCAAGCCATTCAGATTCTGTGCCAAAATAGCCATTTGCAATGGCGATTTCATATGCAGATTTTCCATCAATTCCATCTTTACCGTCCTGACCATTTTTTCCGTCAACTCCATCTTTTCCGTCTTTACCTTTTAAGCTCTCAAGCCACTCAGCTTCTGTACCAATAAAGCCATTCTCTACAGCAATCTCAAATGCAGACTTGCCGTCAGCACCTTTTTCACTTATCTTTTGAAGCAACTGCTGGTATAGGTCAGGCGTTGGCGGTACATTGCTGCTTTCACCGTCAAAACCAGATGGTCTGATATGCAGGGTTTTCACAACCGTTGTTGCCCTGACTGTTTCAGATGATTCTGCGTCATAACCGAAAAGAGACATCTTCACAGCACCGGCTGCAAGTTCCGCCGGCAGATGACAGCTTGTCTCGTCAAATCCGAGAACTCTGTTGTAAGTGAACTCGTCCTGTGTGAACTGCACCACTTTATGCAGGGGTTTCCAGCTGTTATCAAATACAAAATGTATCTTTACAAAAGCAATCTGATCAGCTGCAATGACCTCATGCTCCAGCGTTTCGATGTTCTGTCCCTTTACAAGAAATTTTATCATGCCTTCACTTCCTTCCACGTTTCCGTATCTGCATCATATTCCATATATCCATCCAGGCACTGAATTTTGACAAGGGGACTATCTACTGTACTGCTTGAATGACCGTCCCAGTTTGTGTTCTTTTTCACAGCGTTCCATTCAGCAAGACTGCCCTCATAGGTGATTTGCGTGAGGCTTTCACAGTAGTTGAAACAGCCACCGATAAGTTCTGTTGTGCTTTTGGTGATCGTGAAATTCTTCAGCTTGATACAGCGTACAAACATTCTGTCACCGATAACCTTACCGCTGTAGCGAACAGTTTCAAGCTTCTGACATTCTCCAAACGCCTGTTCACCGACTGTTGTAACAGATGCAGGAATGGTAAGGGATTTGATAGCTGTACCTGAAAAGGCGAACTTTGCAATCTCGGTCACTTTAGACGGAATTGTAATTTCAGTCAGTCCGTAAAGATTCTGATGAACCAGATATTCATCAATGTGCGGTATGAAACTATTTCGCTTGATGGTTTTGAGCGTTGTCGGAAGAGCGGCTATTTTCAGATTGTTGCAGTATTGAAATGCATATTCACCAACCGTTGTGATGCCCTCTGAGACGACAACAGAAGTGATGTTATCATTTTCGCAGAACGGAGATTTGTTTCCGCTTGTTTCATATGCACCTACATAATCATACATTGCCCCCGTGCCTTTGAGAATCAGTCTGCCGTCAGAATAGAGAACGTAATTGATATCAGCGCCGCATTTGCCCACTGAAACCACATCTCCGGTCATTTCATTTACCTTTGTTGCAAGTTCTGCCACCTGATTGGTCAGCTGAAGAATGGTTGAATTGTAATCCTTTATCTGTGCTGTAATCTCCGAAAGCTGTGACATCATATCCGTGACCTTGCATTTTCCGAGAATACATCGGACATAACCGCAGTAGGTTGTATTCTCTCGATAATCCGTCACTTTGATTTCTGCTGCACCGGCATCAATCCTGACGGCACAAAGGGTGAGATATGTTTTGGTTTCTGTATCTTTGAATCTTGGAATTGACGGCGATGTGGCAGGCGTACCGGATAGAATTTCAAACTCTATCTTACGATAATTTTCGCCGGTATTACAGCAGATACCCACTGATAAATATCTGCCCAGAGATTCATTCACATAGCCTGATAAATCATAGGTATACGGCGTATCGGAAAGAAAGTAATGTCCGTTTATCCACGCCTTACCGCTGCCAATGGTCAGCTTTAGCTTGTTTGCTGTCAGCTTGAAACACTGACCGTAGTTATCCTGAATGCCGTTGCAGATGATACTGCCAAGATAATCGCAGAAATTCTCGGCAGTATACGTTCTGTCAAGATTCTTTGCGTTGAAAAATCCATATGAAAATGCCATAGTCATACCTCCTTGAATGTGGGTGTGAGATTTCTTCCGTTCTGGTCGAAGCTTTCAATCATACCGATCAGCTGTATTTTATTCTGTCTCAGACCAAATCTGCGGTGTTCTACGGTAACAAAATCGCCAACAAAATAGTCCCTGTTATACTGAAACTGCGTAGACTGTACCGCAATCTGCGATTCGGAAACCACAAGTGGCTGCACCATACTTTCTTTGCCTTTTTCCTGTAAAAGGTTAATGTATTCATCATTGGGAATTGGCTTGGTTTCGCCGTCTTCCTGTTCTTCGTCCGCCATATCCTTTGCGTCAACATACACCTCATAGCGGTCAAGGTGTTCCGGTTCATCGCCGTCACAATATGTGGTGCGTTTTCTCTCTTCTCCTTCGCCTTTACCCAATATATAGGCATAATTTCTCTGCACAGAACTATCTGTGGAATAGGAAAATGAAAGCAGATTGTTGTATCCATCTGAGAAAACAATATGTGGGTTATCATCTTGTAAGATACTTCTATCTGTACCCTCTGACAATTCCAGCAGCATTTCATACTGTTCATCGGTTGTCTTTGCCAGTCGTATATTGGCAGTCCCACCGATTTTCTCACAGATGGTGTATACCCATTTCATAAGGTTATCGTAGCTGATTTGCAGTTTAGTATCTTGTTTCCAGCAAGAACCGGAAGAATCACCAATCGAAAGCCCCGGAATCTTTCTCGCACCTGTTCTGCAGGCGTTGTAATAAACCACATTGTTCACAATCTGTGCGTATGAAACTTTCTTTGTAAAGTTGAATGTAGGATAAATGATTCTTCTTTCCAGAAGACACATTAAAAAGCGACCGCTCACAATGAGATAATCGCCGTCCTCTGCATCTGTTTCCAGCTGTACCGATTCAATCAGTCCGTAGTGTTCTTTATCATCATCACGACCCACAATTCTGCCTGTCCGGAAGATTTCAATATTTTTCGTAGATGCCGCAATGTACACTTCAAATACACCGCAGGCATAGTATTCAATATCCCAAAGCAGCGAAGAAAAGCTGTCACACACAGCCTCCAGGGTTATGGAGAGTTTGTCCTCTATGGGAATCATGTTGTATATTTCAATTTGCATTTTTCACACTCCCAAGTACGCATTGCGGTGTATCAGACGGACTTTAAGACTTGACAGTCCCTCAGACGCACGAACATAAAACTTATTTTCTCCCTGCTTTAAGGTCAGCCAGGTGGAACCCGAAACAAGCCGGTTGATAATATTAGTAACAACACCCTCACGTTCCAGTGTAACCGTCTTATTGCCTGTTTTCGTAGTTATGGTGATAACATCGCCGTCTTTGATGTCACCGAGAATCTGCATATATTCGTCTGTAGCTGCATTGTAAATAGTCGGATTCTTTGCAGGACCTCCGCTGATTTCAAGGATAAAGCCCACTTCATCACCGTCATTGACAATGGTCATGATGTTTTGTGTGCTGTATTGACCGATTGGAAACGGCTCATCATTATCGGGGAAGATGAAGTGGAAAGCACCACGGATTTTGGAATACTCCGCAATCTGGGTTTCCGTGGAATACCAGTAAATATCGGGACAGAGAATAGATATCTGCCCTTTGGTCAGCATCTCAAAGTTCTCCATTTCGCAGGTTTCAACAATACCCTCGGCATACACAGAAATGTTTTTTGTGGAGTAATATATTTTGATGTAGCGTGACGGCTTGACCACCTGATACAGCTCATGCCTGCGTTTCTCCACATCAAAGCCACGCATTTCAAAAGGAATGACCACGTTTCGCTTTTCAATGAAAGCATTGTTGAGGTAAGAACCGTCCATTCCGGCATAGCTTGATGTGCTGACTGTTCCGGCAGGTGGATTCAGTCCTTCAATCTTTGAGAACATGAACCTGTTTGCTGTTCTGGACAGGTTAATTTGCTGACCGGTTTCGTTTTCCAGGATTAGGTGATAGAACATCTGGAATCACTCCTTTCTACATCTTCACCGCATTCTTTGTCTGTCTATAAATCTCCAGCCGTGACAGTGATTTCGGGCTATTGTTGGTCTGATTCACTGTGCGGCTGTTGTCGTTTTGATAGTAATTGTTGACCACCGAATTTTCAGAAGTGCCGTTCATCATTGCCCCCGTCATGCCGTCAAGGTTGTAGTTTTGCTCGGAATTGAGCGAAAGTTTCATGGTATCCGCAACGCCCGAAACCGCCTTTGCTACGACCTTTTTGCTTTTATTGATGCCGTCTGCCAAGCCGTTCATGAAGTCCGGCATCCAGCTTTCAAAATCTGTCAGCGGTCCTACGTCAGGGACAGAAAAATGCAGATAACTGCGGATCGTATCGGCAATATTTGATACGCTGTCAGCAAGACTGCCGATCATACTTCTCAAGCCATCAATGATGTTGGAAACAATATCCCGTCCCCAGTTCCACGCATCTGATGCAAGCCCTTTGACATAGTTCACCGCATTGTCAAATCCGCCTTTAATCGTGGAGTAAATGCCGCTGATGACACTTGCAACAGAAGATTTCACATTGTTCCAGATGTTTGTCACAGTCGAATGAATTGTATTCATCACCGATGAAATTGTGGAAGAAATGCTGTTCCAGACGGAAGATACAGTATTTCGGATAGCGTTTACCACGCTTGAAACAGCACCGCTGATGGTGTTCCACACACTCGAAATAATAGAATGAATCGTGTTCATTGCACCGGAAATGAAACCTGAAATTGCAGTCCAGACGGTAGAAATCACGCTTGAAATGGTGCTTAAAACCGTTGAAATCGTGATATAAATAGCGTTCCAGACCGTTTCAAAGAACGTTTTGATGCCCTCAAGCAACGGCGTAAGAAAGGCAACAATCGCATTCCAGATGATCTGTATCTTTTCCGAGATCCAATCCATCACGTTGCTGATGATAATATGAATCGCCTGGAAAATGGTTTCAAACAGATATTTGAACGCTTCCAAAAGAGGAGAAATAAAGCTGTAAATTGCATTCCAGATACTTGAGATCGTGTCATAAATGGTGGTGCAGACAGTTGAAATAACCGTCCATATTGCATTGAAAATGTTGGCAAAAAAGTCGTGAATACTGGTTAGAATTCCTGCGAAGAAGTCATATACAGAAGTAAAAATCGTGACCGCTGTGGTATAGATCGCAGTCGCTATCGTTGTAAAGAACGCTGATATTGCATTCCAGATATTTGTGAAAAAGTCAGCAACAGCCTGAAAAACAGAACAAATGTTGTCCCAGATTCCAACGAAAAAGTCCTTAATTGATGTCCAGACTTCATTCCATGATGTTCCGAACCAACCGAGAAATACATCTGCCACACCTGTCAGCGTGTTCAGAATATTGCTGAACTGGTTGACTACAAAGTCCCAGATACCTGTAAAAATGCCCTTGATACCGTTCCAGCACTGTTCCCAGTTTCCCGAAAACAAACCGATAAATACATCAAGCACGCTCAGAATGGTATCTGTCACAAAGGTGAAAATATCCGAAATATGCTGAAATACGCCCTCAAACACAGGAGCAAGCACACTGCACAGACTGTTCCACAGGGATTTCAGCATATCGCCGAAACTTTGAAAGTTAAAGCCCAATGCATTCACTCTGTCAACGATTCCGGATGTCAGACGTTCAAATGTAGATTTTATCTGTTCCCAAATGGAAAGAATGCTGTTTTTGAAATCCTCGTTGGTGTTCCAGAGATGCACAAAAGCAGCGACCAGCACAGCAATTACCGCAACAACCGCAACAACAGGAGCAGAAATACTGCCAATCGCCGTACCAAGGGTAGAAAATGCCGTCTTTGCACCTGCAATCATAGTTGGAATCTTTGAAACGAACGTTATCATGCTTCCGATAGAAGAAATTGTTTTACCAACAACGATCAGCAATGGATCTAAAGCCGCAGCCATCAATCCGATTTTGAGAATGGTTTGTTTGGTTGCAGGGTCAAGAGCGTTTAGTTTGTCCACAAATCCCTGTACTTTGGTGATCATCTCACGAATGACCGGCATCAAAATTTCACCGAACGATATCGCCAGTTCTTCCAGCTGGGATTTGAGGATAGTCAGCTGTCCTGCAAGATTATCCTGCATGGTTTCCGCCATGGAAAGAGATGTGCCATCACAGTTTGCAATGGCTCCGGACAGCTTATCAATATCCGCAGGTGCGGCATTCATCAGAGCAAGAAAACCGGACATGGCATTTTTGCCTACAAGAGTTTCTGCGGCACTCGCTTTTTCGGATTCTGACATCTGATCGAAGGCAACCCTGCAATCCGCTAAAATATCAGATAAGCTTCGCATTGATCCGTCTGAATTGGTAGTTGCGATTTCCATTTCTCCAAAGGATTCAGAGCAGAATTTTACTTCGCCTGAAAGTGCAGTCATAATGGAACGCATGGAAGTGCCGGATTGTGTGGACTTGATACCTGCATTTGCCATTAAACCCAGTGCCTCAGCAGTATCTTCACAGGAGAACCCCAAAGCACCTGCAATCGGAGCACAGTATTTGAAGGATTCCCCAAGCATAGATACATTGGTATTTGCATTACTTGATGCCGCCGCTAACACATCAGCAAAATGTCCGCTGTCAGCAGCTGTTAAGCCGAAAGCAGTCAATGCGTCTGTAACAATATCGGAAGTTGAGGCAAGATCTTCACCACTGGCGGCGGCGAGGTTCATAATGCCGTCAATACCCGACAGCATATCATTTGTTTTCCAGCCTGCCATCGCCATATAGTTCATTGCTTCGGCAGCTTCACTTGCTGAAAATTTTGTTTTACTGCCCATTTCACGTGCTTTATCACGCAAAGCCTGTAAATCGTCACCCGTTGCACCGGAAACAGCGGCAACCTTTGACATTGCAGAATCAAAGTCAGAGGCGGTTTTCACAGCAGCAGTTCCAAGGGCGGTAACGCCTGCGGTGATGGGCAGAAGTTTTTCACCTGCACCGGATATTTTACCGCCAACATTCTGAAGAACTTCTCCTGCATCGCCAATTTTTTGCAGGGCAGAACCTGCATTTTTCGCCTCTGTTTCCAGACGTTTCAATTCGTTCTCTGTTTCAACGATTTCACGCTGCAAAGCATCATATTGCTGTTGGGTGATCTCACCGTTTGCAAGAGCCGTGTTTGCCTGTTCTGCGGCAGTTTTCAGCGTTGCAAGCTTTTCTTTTGTTGCAGAAATGCTGTCGGCTAAAAGTTTCTGTTTCTGAGAAAGCAACTCTGTGTTTCTTGGATCAAGTTTCAGAAGTTTCTCGACATCTTTCAGCTGTGTCTGGGTGTTTTTGATGCTTTTGTTGACACCTTCCAGAGCCTTGGAAAGCTTGGTAGTATCGCCGCCGATTTCAACGGTGATGCCTTTGATTCTGTTTGCCACTGTGGTTCACCTCACTTTTTTTGAAAAATAGGTTGAATTTATCCTAACTTTATGATATAATAAATATAAAGGGGGTGTTCGTATGAACATTGATACAAACACAATTTTTTCTATGACCGAAGCAAACCAGAATTTTTCTATGGTTGCCAGAACAGTTGACCAATATGGAACAGCAATCATCTTTAAGAACAATAAACCACGTTATGAAATACGGGTATTTGATGATACTGAAACAGATGAAACTGCATCTGATGAAGATGTTCTTGACATTTCCAAAAAGTTATTAAAACGAAATGCTGCTGTATATAAGGAGCTTGCGAAATGATTCGTCTGACAAAACAACAAGTAATACTGCTTCATCAAGATGTCATTGCTCAGTCAGGAGGTTCACCTGAAATACGTGATGAAGGTTTGCTGGAATCGGCATTGAATGCTCCGTTTCAAACATTTGCAGGAATAGAATTGTATCCTACAATAATTGATAAGGCAGCACAGTTAGGATACAGTTTAATTAAAAATCACGCATTTGTTGATGGTAACAAGAGAATCGGAACTCATGTAATGCTTATTTTTTTAATGTTAAATGAAATTGATGTTGATTATGAAGATGAAGAATTAACACGGTTGATTCTTGGTGTAGCTGCCGGAGAAATATCTTCTGAACAGTTATTAGCTTGGTTACAAGCACACATTTGTTAATTCAAAACGCATCAAAATCCGCCTGTCCAGCAACCTCATTCCACCCTGAATACTCATCATTTTCACGTTCCGTAAACATATCATTGATCAGTCCAATCGTCAGCAAATCCAGCTCGGTCATAGAAAGACCGAGCTGTTTGCATCTCAGGAGAAAAAGCGGAGTTGTCATCGGGCGGTCAGTCTGGCGATGTTTTTTTTAGACTCTACCTGCGTTGCGGTGTTCAGTCCCCACAGTTCAATCAGCTGCGGAAGAATTTCATAAATGCTGAATGTGTTGAACTGTTCCAGGAAATCATCGGGGTTGTCAGGAACATTGGAATCAGCGTGTTTTGCCATGATATATGCGATATTTTCAAAGACTTCAAGACTTTCAATACCGATTTCGCTTTTGTTTTCATCACCCTCAGTGACTTCAGTTTTTAGTGCTGCAAAGTCCTTATAAATATCTCTGCGGAATTTTAGACGATACAAGCGTGGCACAGCAGCACTTGCCTTAAAAGGTACTTCAATTCCGTCAATTGTAATGTTTTTCTGAATAGCCATAGCAATACCTCCTTAAGATGACTTGGCAGAAGACTTAACTGTCGTATCAGGGTTATACGGCATTTTGAACCAGTTGTTATATACTGCATCAGTGGTGCTTTCAGTTGTCTTGGATTTCACAAGACCTGTCGGCAAAGGAGTAGCTTTCAGCGACAGCTTTTCGGTCTTAACTTCTGTGCTTTCTTCGGTGGTTGCAGATTCCGTCGCAGGACGTGATGCACTGCAACAATACATCACATGACGGATGTGGTGCTTATCACCTAAGAACTCAAACATCAGTGCAAACTGTGCAAGTTCCGTATCATTCTTTTCTACCAGAACGCCGTTATTATCAAGGATTTCTCCTAAGATTTCAGTTGCAAATTCGGTTGTGATAAGGGCGATTTCAAGATCACCTGTATATCCTGCATTGTTGTTGATGACGTAATAAACACCGTTGTCCGCATAGAAATTCTCCGCTTCGCCGTTGGCATCAATAGAAAGCGATACAGCACCGGGCAGATGCTTTGACGGTCCGTATGCAGGGACGGTCTTGTTGCCGTCAGGATCTTCACCCCATTCATTGATTTTTGCCCAGTAGACATTCTGCAAACCGAATTTAACTTTGTTTTTCTTGTTCGCCATTGGTTATACCTCCGTTTCGTAAAGCACTTCATAGAGCTTTTCGGACTCTATCCATACTTCTGATTTTGTGTAATAGATTTTATGACGTTTCAGAACCTGTTCAACTTGCTTTTCAAGTTCAGGATTCTTAACATCTGTATAAAGTTCAATATCCAGCATCTTAAAGCTGAAATACATGGAATTATCCGCAGAAAATGTATTTTCTCCAGGTGAAAGAAAAATAAGAAAAGGCGGTGCAGGACTTTCACCCTCGGCGAAATGGTGGTAGGCGAAAGGCAGTCCCATCTCCTCCATCATTTCCGCGATTTGTTCGTAGGTCATGACAACGCCCCCTCGATTAAATTCTCCAGCAACTGCACACCGTTTTCTTCCGCAGGAGCAATATGCGGTTTGCCGGAAACACGTCCACCTCCACGCTTGGCGTGTCCCTTTTCCAAAAGGTGTGCCAGCTGGTAACGATTTTTACTGTGTACAGTCATCTCCAAAGAATGGCTGTTTTCGCCAGCCTTTTTCGTCGCCCAACTTTTTGCATATTTTCCAGTGTCCCTCGGAGCATTGGCGGAGATTTCGTTTTTCACTTGTGTGGCAGATTTCCGGACAGCCTTTTTCATGGCGGTATCTGCAAGGTCTGCATACTCCTGCAAGCCCTGCATGATTTCCTCTGCAAGATTGTCAATACTGGTCATTTTGTCCTGCCTTTCTGGCTTCTGCAGTAAGTTTCAGATAGTCCTTGTGCAGATAATCCGGTGTAATACCGGTGATGTCATAAATGTTTCCCTGAAACAAGATTCGATTGCCTGTTACAGACGGCATCCAGTGCTGGCTTTGCCGAATGAGGAATTCCAGTGTCTGTGTTTCTTTGGTCACACCAGCGTCTGTGTGCTCCGCAGAAGATTTCAAAGTCACTTTTGCCCAGCAGGAAAAAGCTTCGTCCCATACAGCGGTATGATTGCCGATTTCATCGGTAACAACACGATTCTCCAGAATGGTGATTCGCTGATTCAGTGTTCCAATTTCCATCAAATCACACCCTCTCTCTGTGCAAACAGCATAGCACGAAGCGTTAATGTCAACTTGGAAAAGTCTGCAGTATTGCGGTTTTCATAGAGATAAGAAACCGTGTAGAACATCGCTGTTCGTACCATATCCTCATTCTCCGAAAAGCGTTCCTCGTCCATTCTTCCCACATCCATTATCAGCTGTTTTGCAGTTGAAATAAGAGAGAGAAGCAATGTATCATCATCTTCAAAATCAACTCGCAGATACTGCTTGACTTCCTGTAAAGTTACCACCCACTCCAACCCCTTTCTCTGATTACGCTTTCATGCCTAGTGTCTTTACCGCTTCGGTCAGAATCAATCTGCCATCGACACGCTGAGATGCGAGGAATCCAACCTGTCCGTTCATGGCAAAGACCTCATTCAGCCGCTTAAAGGAGCGTCCCTGACGGTCGCCGATCCAATAATAGCTAAAATCTCCAAAAGCAAGGCACTTTGCACCTGCCTTGATCTCCGGCACATAACTGGAAGTGTAGTACGGACGGTTCAGAATGGTATCCGGCACGCCTGCCTGCACAGACGGATTCCAGATATAGTTTCCGGTGCTGTCTTTCAGCTTACAAAGTGCCTTTACTGTGGAATCGTTGAGAACCCAGACTGCCTTTTTGCGATATGGGCTTCTCAGAGAATAGAACAATTCCAGAACATCATCGAAAGTGATATTTGCAGTACTGGTAGTTGCTCCGCTCTCTGCACCACCCGTTGCAGCAAAGATACCAGTCGGCTTGCCCTTGCCGTCACCAATGAAAAATGCCTCTTCTTCCTTTGCACCGATTCTTCTTGCAAATTCCTTTGCAATATAGGACGGCAAATCAAAAGCAGCATCATTCAGCAGTTCCTCAGAGATCTTAATTGCCGTGCCGACCTTGTACGCACCGAGGGAAGCCTGTCCAAAAGTATCATCCGACAGCTTATATGCGTCCTCCTCATCCATCCAGGCAGCTTCGCCCTTAGAAGTAACGATGGGAATCTTTCGATCACCGGAGGAAGTTTTGATAACAGTTGCCAGCTGCCGGAAAATGTTTTCTTCGGTCAGGGCTTCTACCAGCTTCCGTTCAAATTCAGACGGCACAAGATAGCCGCCCTCAGTATCTGTACCAACCTGCAGGTCGTTTCGGACATCGTAAAAATTGCGGTTGCGAATGCTGTTCCAGAAAGCAGTACGATATGCATCAGATGCAATCCCTGTCTTGGTATCGCCGTGAATGGCTGCGTTCGGCTTGTCCTGAATCGGCGTAGAAGTGGGCTTGTTCATCTCCGCTTCAATCTGAGCCTGTCGTTCCAGCCGCTGGATTTCCTTGCCGTATGCCACGATCTGCTGCTCCATGGCATCGTATGTCTTGCTGTCCTCTTCCGAAAGCAGACCGCTTTCATTTCGCTTGGAATCCAAAAAGTCACGGGCAGTATCCCATGCCTTGCTTCTTTTTTCTCTCAGTTCCTGAATTGTCATAGTATCAGTCCTCCTATAGGTTTTAATATTTCAAAAGCTCCAGCCGCTTGTCCAATCGGTTGATCGGCGTGCCTTTGGATGCAGTTGCAGAAATCTTCTGCAGAAAAGAATCCAGCGTTTTATATGGTGTGTACAGCATGGACGCTGTGCTTTCCTTCTTTTTTTCATCCGGATCTTCTTCAGGAGATTCCTCTGTTTCTTCATCTGGATCTATTTTTTCGGGTTCTTCTGGAGCAAACGGATTCTTTTTAGAAAAGAGAATGCCGTCTACAAATCCCAGCTGCAATGCTTCTTCTGCATTCATCCACGTTTCTTCATCCATCAGCCTTGCGATCTTATTACGGCTGAGATGCGATTTTTCTGCATAGGCATTGATAATGGATTCCTTGACTTCATCCAGAAGTGCGATGGCTTTCTCCATATCTGCCTTGTTGCCCATGGCACAGGTCATCGGATTGTGGCACATCAGCATTCCGGTCGGTGAAATCAAGGTTTCTTCTCCAGCCATCGCCACCACAGAAGCCGCAGAAGCGGCAATGCCGTCAATCTTGACCGTGACCTTGCCCGGATGGTTTCGGAGCATGGTATAGATCTGACTTGCAGCAAACACATCGCCGCCCGGCGAGTTGATAAAGACGGTCACATCACCGCTGTGTTTTTGCAGTTCCGAACGGAACATGGCAGGGGTGATGTCATCTTCAAACCAGGTACTCTCCGCAATGGCACCGTACAAATACATCTCCGATGCACCGGTTTCTTCATTGCGTACCCAGTTCCAAAAACGGTTATTCTTCATGGGTCGTATCCTCCTTTTCATTTTCCTTTGCAAATGCCCCTGCATCTGCGAGTTTGGTAAAGCTGCCATTTACAAGATAGAGATTTCCGCCTTCTTCGGCAGGAATCATATTCATATCTTCCAGTTCACGAATATCATTGGCGGACATCCAGCCGTTTTGTCTTGCTGTGGCATAGCCTTGCATACGGGAAGCATAATCACCACGCAAAAGCCCCTCAACATTGAACTTGATGAAATACTTGCCTTTCTCTGAATCGGAAAGCAATGCCTTCTGCAAAGACTGTTCCCAGCGAACGATCCAAGGGTCAAGACTGTATTTCACGAAATCCAGTGACAGATGTTCCACGTTTGAAAAAGTGGCATGGTCTAAGTCGCCGATCATGTGGAGTGGCACTCGATACAACCGTGCAATTTCCTCAACCTGAAACTTTCTGGTTTCCAGAAACTGTGCTTCATTATTGGGGATGGAAATAGGCGTGTATTTCATGCCCTCTTCCAAAATTGCCGTATGATGCGAGTTAGAACCGCCATAGGCACGCTGCCATGCATCCCGCACACGCTCTGGATTTTTGATGACTCCCGGATGTTCCAACACACCGGATGGACTGGCACCGTTGGCGAAAAAGGTAGAACCATAGTCTTCACAGGCAAGAGAAATGCCGATTGCATTCTTTGCAAGAGCAATGGGAGAATATCCCACCAAGCCGTCATACCCAAGTCCGGGAATATGCAGCACATCTTCTGCCTGCAGGACAATATCGCCCTGCTGTTTCAGGTTTGGATTGGCTTCATCGTAGCGACTGTAGATGTAGACCAGACGATTTCGCTGGTCACGGTCTACTCTGACCTTATCCGGCATCAGCGGATACAGCCCCAATACATCTCCACGACCGTTTCGGATAATTTGTGCATAAGCATTGCCGTAAATCAGCAGATGGGACATTAGGGTTTCTCGGAACACGAAGGATGTCATTTCTGGATTTGGCTGATCATGCAGCAAAAAATAGAGCGGATGCCGTGGCACTCGCTCTTTTCCATTTTCGGTATATTGGTAAACGTGTAATGGCAGTTGGGCAATCGCTTCTGACAGAACTCGCACACAGGCATACACCACTGTGTGCTGCATGGCGGTACGGTCATTGACTCGCTTACCACTGTTGGAACGTCCAAAGAAGTAATTGTAGCTGGGACTGTCATAACTGTTTTGAGGCTTATCTCTGGACTTGAATAGTCCGCTGAAAATACCCATGAGAATCAGCTCCTTTCTTGACTTTGAGAGTATGGGTGTGGTATAATATGCTTAACAGTATGTAGGGCATCAGCCTTACAAATCAGAATTTAGAGGAGCAAAATACTATGAATCCTGAAATAGATATAAGTAATGTTATCCTAAAAACAGAGCGTTTGTTGATTCGCCCGTGGCGGCAATCCGATCTTGATGACTTTTATTCCTACGCTTCAGTAGATGGAGTCGGACAAATGGCAGGTTGGAAGCCTCATGAAAGCAAGGAAGAATCTAAGATTATTCTTGATATGTTCATTAGCCATAAGAAAACATTTGCACTCGAATATCAGGGCAAAGTAATAGGTTCTGTTGGGATCGAAAAATACAATGAAACTCACTTCCCGGAATTTGAAAATAAGAAATGCCGTGAGATAGGCTATGTTCTGAGCAAAGAATATTGGGGACAAGGTTTGATGCCGGAAGCGTTGAAAGAAGTAATTCGTTTTCTCTTTGAGAACGCTAATCTTGATGTAATCTTCTGTGGTCACTTCTTGTGGAATGAGCAATCTCATAGAGTTCAGGAAAAAAGTGGTTTCAAGCACTATGCATTTGATACCTATGAGACAGCATTCGGTACAACGGAAGAAAATGAGGTAAACATTCTAAAAAGAGAAGATTGGGTATTGCAGCAAATTCCAGCTTGTTGAAATCATGATATATCATCCCAGTGATTTCTAACCATTGCTTTGATACCATTGTGAATATCGGCATCCGAGTTCCCATCCAGAAATGTGACAACCCGGAAACCACTATCCGTATATTTCTTACATTCAGCTTCAAATTTTTCCTGCGAGGAGAAGTCGCTGCGCCAGAGATAATACGTTGGTTTACGCAAGGCTATCACATCCTTTTTGTTAAATTTTCTATCATTATCATATAAAAAGTGGACAGTTTTTGTGTCTGTCCACTTTAAAATAATTTTATCGTTCACGATCTGAATGGCTTAACTGACCTCTTTTTACCTGACTTGTAAATATTTTTGAGGCGCTATCAGCAATAAAATTGTTGTATAATACATATACATTACAGCAAAAATTAAGGAGGGAGCGAATGAATTTAGATATATATCAGAAATTATGTTCAGAGTCAAAAATACTCTGGACACAGCATTGTCTGCAACGGATGCAGGAAAGAGATATCAGTCGTGCTGATGTAAAAAATGGAATTGCAACCGGAGAAATTATAGAAGATTATCTTGATGACTATCCAAATCCCAGTTGTCTGATTTTTGGATATAATGTAAATGGCCGGATTTTGCATATTGTCGCCGGATGTGATAATATAAATATATATATCATAACCGCATATTACCCAGACACAAAGAAATTTTAAAATGATTTGAAAACTCG
>OGPY01000759.1_pt1 | contig 28308 bp, 20 predicted proteins | sample 1553121 | NCBI WGS metagenome assembly OGPY01 (sample SAMEA2580004, study PRJEB22360) | human gut metagenome
TCCAAAAGCGGATTGTTTGCTTTCAATATGTGATGCATTAGATATTACTCCTGAACAGCTTTTAACGGGGAAGGGAATTGACTCGGAATATAAAGATGCAGATATGGATTATGAAGTTACTAGGTCAGATATTAAAATTTTAAAACAGATACATAGTCTGGGTGATGAGCAGTATAAAAGACTGATGGCATATATGAAGGCCTTGCAGAAGCTGGAAGCAATGGAGAGTATTGTGGAGGAACAGAACTAGTAGTTAATACTAATAGGATGATAAGCCAGAATAGGGGGATGCAATGAAAAGCATTATGTTTAAGACAAAAATATTTCATGAGGTGAAAATGTATCTTCTTGTATCGGATGTTACAAAGATGATGGAGATATCGGAGAAAGCATTTTGCAAGAAATATTCTGATAAGATTGTTGAGATCCCTGGTTGTAGGAAATGTATCGCAGAAACTGATTTTAATTTATTGATTTCAGATGACAAAGAACTTTTCAAGAAAATGGGTATGTTAGAAGTAACAAAGGTTGAAACACTGAGAAGTGAGATTGTAGACCTGAACAGAGATGAAGCGACCATTTTAATGGTTGAAAGTAATTTCCAGAGGTCAGAGATATTGCCGAGTGAAAAAGCCTTTGCCTATAAAATGCGTTTGGAAGCAATGAAAAGGCAGGGACAAAGAACAGATTTAACTTCTACACCACTGGTGGAGAAGTTGGCAGGTAAAGATGCCCTTTCGGTTTCTCGTATTGGAGAAGAAGTAGGGGAAAGTCGTGAACAAATACGCAGGTATATTCGTCTGACAAACCTTGTTCCTGAATTGCTTGAATTTGTTGATGAGGGGCGTATTAAAATGCGTCCTGCCGTGGAACTTTCTTATCTTGATGAAGATTGCCAGCGTGATGTGGTTGACGAAATCGACCTAAATGACGCAACCCCGTCACACGACCAGACAATCCGTATGCGAAAGTTATTCAACGAGGGCAACCTTACAACCGAAGCAATCCACGCTGTTATGTCTGAGGAAAAGCCGAACCAAAAGGAAAAAATCGTGTTGAGGGGCGACAGAGTAAGACAGCTTATCCCGAAAAACATTCCCGTCAGTCAGACGGAGGATTTTGTCTGCAAAGCATTGGAGCATTACAACAAGTTTTTGCGTAATCGTGCAGAACGTGACAGCAGATAGCCTGAGTTACAGTTCCCCTTTCTCACACTCTAACCCCTTAGTTATACTTCTACCTACCGAAAATGATATATATTATCTCACTTGAATATAACTATCTCAAAGTATATGTCTATCTCTAAGGGGCAATCGCACAGTATGAACGGACTGGAGGTGTATGGTAAAATGAAAAATTAACGAAAAATCCGCATTTGTTTTTCGGCAGGTAAATCTTGTCGTAAAAGAAAATCCACAAAGGCACATCGTAGAGATACGGTGTGTTTTTCAATTTTTACAGGAGGAAACGCAATGATAAAGTCAAAATTCAAAAGAGTCACGTCGCTTTTCTTGGCGACCCTTATGTGTGTGACCACTTTTGCAGGCATTGGCTCGACAACAGCATATGCTGCTTCGGGAGAAAAAGCCGATGTTTATATGGTCGATTTCCCTCGTGATGGCGATGCTAATTACGATGGGGTATGGGGACACAGCAATTTGACCTTGAAAAATGGTTGGCATACCGGACGTTCCAATTTTACCAATCTTAAGGCTATTGGCTCATACTCAGGCAATGTTGCTTATTGTATTGAGCCGGGAATTTCGCTCAAGGTCGGTCAGACAATGAATAAGTATGACGAAAATTATTTTAATAACCTTGCAGCCAATGGGGTTATTTCCGGAGATGAAATCCGTCTTTTCGTTGGTCGTATTTTACAGTATGGCTATCGTGGGACAATCTCGACATCTTGGAGGTCACAGGATGAAGCGGCAGCAAACAGCATTGCACAGGCTTATGCCACACAGCTTCTTATCTGGGAAACTGTTATCGGAGAGCGTGATGTGAACTTCAATCATGTAGCAGCCAGTGGTTGCAGCAATGTGAAAGATGTCATCAATGCAAAGCATCCGCTCCGCAATAAGATTTTCAGTTATTACAACAGTATGGTGCAGAGTGTACAGAACCATGCGACCATACCGAGCTTTTGTAATAAATCATCCGGTTCGGCAAAGACAATAGAGCTTGAGTGGAACGGAAGTAAGTACACAACTACTCTGACAGACTCCAATAATGTGCTGTCCAAATATAATTTCAAGGCAAGTATCAGTGGAGTAAGTTTTTCTGTGAATGGTAACAAACTTACTGTTTCTATGGATACTGCACCGAGCAAGGAATTTACCATTACCGCAACGAAGAAAAATGCAGTCCGCAGAGGTGTGGTTGTATGGTCAGAGGGCAAACACGGTCAGAACTCCAGTGTGCAGGATGTTGTCAGCTATGCTCAGGAAGTAAGCGACAGTATCAACGGTTATGTGAAGATGAAAGTCAGCTATGGTTCTTGTCAGATTGTAAAGACCAGTGAGGACGGCAAGGTTGACGGTATCAACTTCACGATTACCGGAAACGGTATCAATCAGACAGTTACAACAGCTAATGGCGGTAAGTTCCAGATTGATAACCTTATGCCGGGTATCTATACCGTAACCGAGCAGGCATACGATAAGTACGAGCCGCAGGAAACGCATAGAGTTACTGTTGTAGCAGGACAGGTTGCAAAGGTCAATTTCAATAACAAATTGAAGCGTGGCGACCTTCAGGTAGTGAAGTCCTCAGAAGATAACCTTGTTGAAGGTGTGAAGTTCCATCTTTTCGGTACTTCTCTTTCCGGTGATGCTGTTGACCAGTATGCAGTTACGGACAAAGACGGTGTGGCAACTTTCAAAGATGTGCTTATCAGTGGTTCTGAACCGTATACCCTTGAAGAAGTAGACACAGCTATCCGTTATGTTGTGCCAAAAAATCAGACTGCACCGGTGAAGTGGAAAGAAGTAACTACAAGAAACTTCAATAACATTTTGAAAAAATTTACTGTAACAGTAACAAAGAGCGACGCTGAGAAAGGCGAAGCACAGGGCAATGCCAAACTTTCGGGAGCAGTTTACGGTATCTATAAGGGCGAAACGCTTGTAGATAAGTATGTTACTGATGAAAACGGTCAGTTCACTACCAAAGAATATGTTTGTGATACCGACTGGACAATCCGAGAAATTACACCGTCAGAGGGATATTTGCTTGATAAGACTATCCATGAAGTAGGTGCAGACCCGAAACTTTATGAGGTGGAACACAACCTTACTTCCAATGATGTAACCGAGCAGGTAATCAAAGGTAACGTGGCTATCATTAAACACACTGATGATGGAGAAACAAAGATTGAAACTCCTGAAAAGGGTGCTTCCTTTGAGATTTATTTGAAATCTGCCGGAAGCTATGACGCAGCCAATAAAGACGAGAGAGATACTATCGTTTGCGATGAAAATGGCTTCGGTCAGACAAAAGATATGCCGTATGGTATTTATACCGTACACCAGACTTCCGGTTGGGAAGGCAGAGAGATGATGGACGATTTTGATGTGTTCATTTCACAGAACGCACAGACCTACCGTTATCTTATCAATAACCGTAACTTTGAGAGCTTTGTCAATGTAGTCAAGGTGGACGCAGAAAGCGGAAAGAGTATTCCGTATGCAGGAGCAGGATTTAAGATTTACGACCCGCAGGGCAATCAGGTCAAAATGACCTTTACTTATCCGACACCGACCACGATTGATGTGTTCTATACCGACGCAAATGGTTCTCTTGTAACACCTGAGAAACTGGATTACGGCAAGGGATATTCCATCGTAGAGGTACAAGCTCCATACGGATATGTACTTGATGATACTCCGGTATATTTTGATATTACCGAAGAAAATTCCACAGAGGAAGGCGGCGTAACTGTTGTGAAAGTCAATAAGCCGAATATGGCACAGAAAGGTACTATCACGGTTGAAAAGACCGGAGAAGTATTTAGTGGTGTCAATGTAAGTGGTTCTGAGGACAGTGATGTTATCTATCAGCCTGTTTATGAAGTGGCAGGACTTGAGGGTGCAGTTTATGAAGTCCGTGCTGCGGAAGATATTAGTACACCGGACGGTACACTCCGCTATTCAAAGGGCGAAGTGGTAGATACTATCACAACAAGCTCCGATGGATTTGTTAAGAGCAAAGAACTTTATCTCGGAAAATACGAGGTCAAGGAAATTACCGCACCTGATGGAATGGTAATCAGTGGCGAAACACATACGGTTGAGCTTACTTATGCAGGTCAGAATATCTCTGTTACCGAAACTTCCACATCGTTCTATAACGAAAGACAGAAAGTGCAGGTAAGCCTTGCAAAAGCCATTGAAAAGGATAAGACATTTGGTATTGGCGACAACGGAGAAATCAAAAACATCAGCTTTGGTCTTTATGCCGCAGAAGATATTGTATCTGCAAGCGGTACAGTTATTCCGGCTGATGGACTGATTGAGATTGTCAGCGTAAATGAAAATGGAACTGCTGTTATGAAGTCAGACCTTCCGTTTGGCAAATACTATGTCAAAGAGATTGCAACCGATGAGCATTATGTTCTCTCTGATACGAAGTATCCGGTTGTATTTGAATACGCAGGTCAGGATACCGCAACCGTTGAAATCAAAGTGAATGATGGAAAAGAAATCAAGAATGAACTTATCTATGGTTCTGTATCAGGTAAGAAGATTGACGAGAATGGAGAAGCACTTGAGGGTGCTGTTATCGGTATCTTTAAAGCCGAAGAAACAGAATTTACAAAGGATACTGCACTTATGACGACTACCTCTGCAAAAGACGGTAGTTTTTCTTTTGCAAAAGTTCCTTATGGCAAATGGATTGTAAGAGAAATTGAGCAGCCAAAGGGATTTGTTCTTGATGAAAAAGCGTATGAGGTCAATATCAGCAAAGCCGAGCAGGTAGTTGAAATTGAGATTGTCAATGAGTATGTTCACGGCAATATCAGACTCACGAAGGTGGACGCTGAATATCCGGATAACAAACTTACGGGTGCAACCTTTGAGGTATATAAGGACACCAATGAGAACGGAAAGATTGATGATGGCGATGAACTTATCGGAAATCTTGAAGAAACCGAAACCGGAATTTATGAGATGAAAGAGCTGCTTTACGGAAAATATATTGTCCGTGAAACAAAAGCACCAGAGGGCTTCCTGCTTGATAAGGGAGAATACTCTGTTTTCATTGAGAAAGACGAAACAACTTATTCCGTTGAGAATAAGGCAGGTGTTGGATTTATCAATGAAGCTATGCGTGGAACACTGAAAATCGTTAAGACATCTTCAGACGGTAAGGTTAAAGGTTTTGCGTTCAGAGTAACCGGAGCAAACGGTTATGATGTGACATTTGAAACAGATAAGAACGGCGAAATCGTGATTGAGGGACTTCGTATTGGCGAATATACCGTATCCGAAGTGGTAAACAATGCCTCTGCTGCATATATCACACCTGCCGACCAGAATGTTACTATCAAACTTGATGAAACAGCCGTTGTAAAAATGCACAATGAGTTGAGGGATACTCCGAAAACAGGAGATGATACCAATATGAAACTTTGGTATGTCCTTGCCGGACTTTCTGCTGTCGGTATCGCCGTAACTTCTGTTGTTGCACACAAAAAGAAGAAAAAGGAGGGTAACGAGTAATGGAAGCAAAGACAATTATCGCTATCGCATTAGTCGCCGTTATTGTCGGCGGCTTTATCTTTCTTCAGGTTAAAAACCGTAAGAAGTAAGTAACAAGCGAACATTAACCAGTCGGGGCAGAGCGTAAAAAACTCTGTCCCTTTAATTTTTGGAGGAACATTATGAAACAACAGAAAACGGTGGAGAGCCGAGTGCTTGAAATCTTAAAGGAATGCCCGATGTCGAGGTATGATGATATGCTTCTCATTCTGCATTATTACAATCGGTACGGATATATACCAGCCGGAAATCTTCCGCTTGAGGATATTGTATTTAATTACCGAGCATACGGACTTCCTTGTTTTGAAACCATACGCAGGGCAAGGCAGAGAGTACAGTCCCTTTTTCCTGAGTATTCACGTAATCCGCAGAAAGAAGAACAGAGCGGCAGTATTTCTATTGTAATCAACATTAGCTAAGGAGGTATTTTCGTGAAAGACAAAGCAACTTTTCAGAATAAGGTCAAGGTGCTGAATAAACTCTTTGACTCCGGTTGTGATACGGAGAAAAAGTTGCAGCAGCTTGATATGGAAGCAATCCTGAAAATCCCGAATATCACGATTCCTGATATGGGTGTGATTATGGAGCTTCAGAAGAATACAAAGTCCGGTAAACTCTTTTCGTATTTGGGCGGCGGTTCTGATGAAGCAACAAAAATGAGAGGTAAGGAAAATGAAGCAACAGGAGAATAGAGCAGAGCCGCAGGAAAAGCAAATTCGATTTATAGACAGTCATTACAATTTGAAATTCTATATTCCCGATGGAGGGAAAATCAGGATTACTTTTCGTGATGGACACACAGCAGACAGAGTGTGCAAGTATATTGATGACTACCATTTGTATGTCGGAAATTGCTGCTATCATATATGCGAGTTTGCTGAAAAAATGGAGCTTAGTGGAAGTAAAGTTGAACCTGTCAATCAATCCGAACCGTCAAAAAACAAGACCAGAAACAGAGAAAAACAGCGATAAGGAGGTGCAAGAGTAATGGCACGAAAATATGACCTTATTTCTGAGCTTTACAACCGCACCTGCAAAACGGTTGTGTCAAATCCTCAGAACTGGCAGGCATTCTTAGCTTCAGCTTGCCGAAATTATAAGTTACGCTATGACGAACAGCTTCTTGTATATGCACAGCGACCCGATGCAACAGCGGTTCTTGAGATAGAGCAGTGGAACAAAATTTTTGGCAGATGGGTCAACCGAGGTGCTAGAGGTATTGCTGTTTTTGCTGATGAGAACCGTTCACGGCAAAGACTGACACATTACTTTGATATTTCAGATACTCACGAAAGCAGATATTCAAGAACAGTCCCGATTTGGGATATGCGTCAGGAATACGAAGCTGATGTGATTGAAACATTGGAAAGCACTTTCGGAGAGATTGAGAATAAGAGCAGTCTTGCCGAAGCAATTATGGGAGCAGCAAGAAATGCGGCAGAGGATAATATCCCTGATTATCTGCAAGACCTTTACTATGCAACCGAGGGCAGTTCCTTTGAGGAAGTGGAAGAGGATATTGTGGCTTTCATTTATAAAAATGTCGTGACAAATAGTGTGGCATATATGATGATGTCAAGGCTTGGTGTTGATACGGACGGTTATTTTGAACTTGATGATTTCAGAGATGTTACTAACTTCAATACGCAGGAAACACTCAATGCACTTGGATTTGCTACCAGTGATATTGCAGAAATGGGATTGACGGAAATATCTAAAACAATTACTGCACTCAACCGTCAAAATCGCATAATTGTCGGTCAGGACAGAAATGAATACAATAAGGTTGAAAATAACGACGAAAGGAGTTTGGACAATGAACGAACTGACCTACACGATGGTGGGCGATTACAGCCTTCCGAATCTGAAACTTCCACAGCAGCCGGAAGTGACGTTGGGCAGATACGCTCAGATGAGGAGAGAGTTTCTGAAGGAACATCACAGAGTCCTTTACTACAATCTCCTGACGAGGGGCGAACTGACACAGCACTTGGCGGAAGTGGAACAGAGAGCCAGCAAGATGGAGGAAACAATCCTGAGCCAGATGGCACAGAAAGAGGGAGTGACCGAACAGATGAAAGCGGAGGATATGATGAAATGGGTTCGTCTGATGAACTCCCTTCGCAGCTCGGCACAGGAAATCGTGAAAGCGGAAGTGATATTCGCTTAGAGTATTACGACAGAACGCACGAGGATAAAAGCCTTCCGTTCTTTGGACGTGATGAAGTAATCAATGAAATTCTCAGAACGACACCACATTTGTCAGCAAGTCTGGAAGAAATCAAAGATTATTATGAACGTAATCCTGATAACAAAGACCGCACAGAGTATATAAAGAGTATTTTCAATAATGATTATACCGAACTTACTTTAGAGGATGGAAGGACAGTAGGATACAAGACCTTTGAAAACGTTCTGCATTTGTGGGAGGGCAAATACGACAGCAGAACCGCACAGAGCTTTTATGATTGGGCTGTTATTGCCCGACATTTTGAAGCTATGCGATTACTGGGAGAATTAAGTGACAGCATAAAACCATTACCGTCAATGGACGGTCAGATGACATTCATATTAGACGGTCGGGCAGAGGAAAAGAAAACCTCTGCCTTTGTTTTTTCTCAGGAGATTATCGACGCTGTTCTTGCGAATGGAAGCGGATTTTCTGAGGGAAAAATGCGTATCTATGAACAGTTTGAAAAAAGCCTTTCTGCAAAAGAAAATGCCGACTTCTTGAAAAATGAATACGGTTGGGGCGGTTCTTATCCCGTCATAATCGGGGCAGGCATTGATGAGAGCCACGATGGAAAAGGTATTACGATTACGAAAGGCATCGGTAAAGAAAATCCACATATCACACTTTCGTGGTCGCAGGTGGAGAAGCGTATCGGGGAACTTATCCGAATGGACAGATACTTAAATCCAAAGGAAAAAGAACGTTATCCTCAGTGGCTTGAAAGTCAAGAGGAACGCAGAGCCAAAATCGAGGAAATGAAAAGAAATCGTGAGATACTCTCTAATGCACCACCGGAGCAGGAGGTTGAACCAGCCGAAAAAGAACCTGAAGAAGCAGAACAGCCGCAAGATGTGCAGTATGAATATCATCTTGGCGATAAGGTGTATATCGGTGCTTCTGAGTATGAAATCTTATCTGTTGATGATGAGAGAGTAATGCTCTATGACTATGATATGCCACTGTTCAATAAGGAATTTTCACGCACAGAGTTTGACAGAAAAGTGCGTGAGAACCCGATGAATGAGCATTTGATTGTGAAGGAAGAACCTGCCGAAGAAAGAAATGAAACGGAAGAAGTTCAGACCAATATGGGCAGTATGCCGATTGAGGATTATCGAGAGATAGTAGCTTCGCAGTCAGGTTTTGATAGCTATGATGAAATGTATAAGCAGGGGTATCGCATAGGAAACGGTTACGATAAAGAGCCTGAGCCGGTAGTTCCCACTTGGGAGCAGAAGAAAAAAGTCAAAGGATTTGACCTGCATCCTGATGTGCCTATGGCAGAACGCCACACCTTTAATCTCAGAGAAAATGAGGTCGAAACGGTTGGTAAAAAGGAACGCTTCCGCAGAAATATTATGGCGATACAGCTTCTTAAAAAATGTCAGGAAGAAAACAGATTTGCCACTCCTGAAGAACAGATTATCTTATCAAAGTATGTCGGTTGGGGTGGGCTTTCAGAAGCCTTTGATGAAAATAATTCAGCGTGGGCAACTGAATATCTGGAACTTTCTTCGGTATTAACACCGGAGGAATATGCTTCGGCAAGAGAAAGCACATTGACTGCGTTCTACACGCCGCCCGAAGTAATAACAGCCATTTATAAGGCAATGGAGCAGATGGGCTTTAAGGAAGGCAACTTGTTAGAGCCGTCCTGCGGTATCGGTAATTTCATCGGTATGCTGCCGGACGCAATGCAGAACAGTAAGATTTACGGTGTGGAACTTGATACGATTTCCGCAGGGATTGCACAGCAGCTTTATCAGAAAACAACCATTGCGGCACAAGGATTTGAAGAAACAAATCTGCCGGACAGCTTCTTTGATGGAGTGGTAGGAAATGTGCCTTTTGGAGATTTTAAGGTATCAGATAAAAGATACGACAAGCATAAGTTCCTGATACACGATTACTTTTTTGCGAAATCCCTTGATAAGTTAAGACCCGGCGGTGTGATGGCTCTTGTAACGAGCAAAGGCACAATGGATAAGGAAACTTTAGCAGTACGAAAGTATATTGCACAGAGAGCAGAGCTTCTTGGAGCAATTCGATTGCCAAATAACACCTTTAAGGGTAATGCAGGAACGGAAGTCGTTTCGGATATTCTTATCCTACAAAAGCGTGACAGACTGATAGATATTGAGCCGGATTGGGTTCATCTTGATACCGATGAGAACGGAATTAAGATGAACTCTTATTTTGTGCAGCACCCCGAAATGATACTCGGAGAAATGAAAATGGTATCGGGGCGTTTCGGTATGGAAGCAACTTGTGTGCCGTATGAAAATGCAGACCTTGCAGCACAGCTTGATGAAGCAGTAGCAAACATTCACGGAGAAATCACGGAATATGAAACTGAGGAAGAACTGGAGGAGGAAGATAATTCTATTCCGGCAGACCCGACAGTGAGAAACTTTTCCTATACGGTGGTAGACGATAAAATCTACTATCGTGAAAATTCCCGTATGACTCCGGTGGAAGTGTCGGCAACCGCAGAGAACCGAATTAAGGGTATGATTGCTATTAGAAATTCCGTCAGAACGCTGATTGAATTGCAGACAGAAGATTACCCTGACAGCGAAATCAAAGCGGAGCAGGAGCGATTAAACAGACTTTATGATACCTTTTCAGGTAAGTACGGACTCATTAACAGCCGTGCAAATACTTCTGCTTTTTCGCAGGACAGTTCATTCTCTTTGCTTTCCGCATTGGAGATAATCGGAGAGGACGGAGAACTGGAACGTAAGGCTGATATGTTTTCTAAGAGGACAATTAAGCCGCATACTCCGGTTACTTCTGTTGATACGGCAAGCGAAGCGTTGGCGGTATCTCTTGGAGAAAAAGCCACGATTGATATGGACTATATGATGGAGCTTTCCGGTAAATCGGAGAATGAAATCTTTGAGGACTTAAAGGGTGTTATCTTCCTAAACCCGCTTTATGAGTATGGAAATTCTTACGAACCGAAGTATCTGATGGCTGATGAATACCTTTCGGGTAATGTCAGGGAGAAGCTGAGAATTGCAAAGAACTCGGCAGAACTCTATCCGGAAGATTATAAGGTCAATGTAGAAGCACTTCAAAAGGTGCAGCCGAAAGACCTGACTGCAAGTGAAATTTCCGTGCGACTTGGTGCAACTTGGCTGCCACCGGACGATGTGCAGGAGTTTATCTTTCATTTGCTTGAAACACCACGTTATGCACAGTGGAATATCAAAGTTCACTTCTCTCCATTTACGAGTGAGTGGAATATTGAGGGCAAATCTTACGACAAAGGAAATGTAAGGGCATATAACACTTACGGAACTTCCCGCATCAATGCCTATAAGATTATCGAGGAAACACTGAACTTAAAAGATGTGCGTATCTTTGATTATATCGAAGATGATGAGGGAAAGAAAAAAGCTGTCCTGAATAAAAAGGAAACAGCGATTGCTCAGTCGAAGCAGGAAATGATTAAGCAGGAATTTCAGGACTGGATATGGTCTGACCCTGAACGAAGGGAAAGGCTTTGCAAATCTTACAATGAGAAATTCAATAGCGTCAGACCTCGTGAGTATGATGGAAGTCATATCATCTTCAATGGTATGAACCCTGAAATTGAACTCAGGGAACATCAGAAAAATGCGGTTGCTCATATCCTTTACGGAGGAAATACGCTTCTTGCACACGCAGTCGGAGCAGGAAAAACTTTTGAAATGGTAGCGGCAGCACAGGAGTCGAAAAGGCTTGGGCTTTGTAACAAGTCACTGTTTGTTGTACCAAATCACTTGACCGAACAATGGGCGGCTGAGTATTTGCAGCTCTATCCGGCGGCGAATATTCTTGTCGCAACAAAGAAAGATTTTGAAACCAAGAACCGTAAAAAGTTCTGCGGCAGGATTGCAACTGGAGATTATGACGCAGTTATCATCGGACATTCACAGTTTGAAAAAATCCCGATGTCCATTGAAAGACAGAGGGCAATCTTAGAACAGCAGCTTGAGGAGATAACCGGAGGAATTGCGGAACTCAAGCGAAACCGAGGGGAAAACTTCTCAGTCAAACAGCTTGAAAAGTCAAAGAAATCCATTAAGCAGAAATTGGATAAACTCAATGACCAGACGAAAAAAGATGATGTTGTAACCTTTGAGGAACTTGGTGTAGACAGGCTTTTTGTTGATGAAAGCCATTATTACAAGAACCTTTATCTCTATACAAAAATGCGTAATGTGGGCGGTATCGCACAGACGGAAGCACAGAAATCTTCCGACCTCTTTATGAAGTGCCGTTACCTTGACGAGATTACCGGAGGGCGAGGGACCGTGTTCGCAACGGGTACACCTATCTCAAACAGTATGGTGGAACTCTATACGATACAGCGATATTTGCAGTACAGCACGCTTGTGAAAAATGGGTTGCAGCACTTTGATGCCTGGGCTTCCACTTTCGGAGAAACCATTACGGCAGTGGAACTTACACCGGAAGGAACAGGATACAGAGCAAAGACAAGGTTCGCAAAATTCTATAACTTGCCTGAACTAATGGCGATGTTCAAGGAGATAGCGGACATTAAGACAGCGGATATGTTGAACCTGCCAGTACCGGAAGCAAAGTACCATAACATTGCAGTAAAGCCGTCAGAAATGCAGAAAGAAATGGTTGCTTCCCTTGCAGAGAGAGCCGAGCAGGTGCGTGGCGGCGGTGTGGATTCAAGCGTAGATAATATGCTGAAAATCACGAATGACGGAAGAAAACTGGCTCTTGACCAGCGTATGCTAAACGATATGCTGCCTGATTTTGAGGGCAGTAAAATCAATGCCTGCGTCGATAACATCTATCGGATATGGGAGAAAAATACTGACAAGAAATCGGCACAGCTTGTGTTCTGCGATTTGTCAACTCCTAAGAATGACGGAACATTTTCCGTCTATAACGACATCAGGAAGAAACTGATTGAGAGAGGTATTCCAGAAAGTGAAGTGAAATTCATACACGAAGCCGACACGGATATGAAGAAAAAGGAACTGTTCCAAAAGACACGCAAGGGAGAAGTCAGGGTGCTTCTTGGCTCTACTCAGAAGATGGGAGCAGGAACGAATGTGCAGGATAAACTTATCGCACTTCACGACGTAGATTGTCCGTGGCGACCTTCAGACTTGGAGCAGCGTTCCGGCAGAATTGTCCGTCAGGGCAATGAAAATCCGCAGGTAGATATTTACCGCTATGTAACAGAGCAGACCTTTGATGCATACCTCTATCAGCTTGTGGAAGGTAAGCAGAAGTTCGCAAGTCAGATTATGACGAGCAAATCTCCGGTCAGGTCGGCAGAGGATATTGATGAAACCGCACTGTCCTATGCGGAGATAAAAATGCTTGCAACAGGTAATCCATATATCAAAGAAAAGATGGACTTAGACATTCAAGTACAGAAGCTGAAGATGTTAAAATCCAATTTCTTATCAGAGAAATATGGACTGGAGGATAAGGTCATCAAGTTCTACCCACAACAGATTGCTTACTTGAAATCCCGTGTAGAGGGACTTACAAAAGATGTTGAAACAGCAAAATTACACCCGAAACCGATAGACGAGCAGCCGCTTGGAATGATGGTATCGGGTGTTTCTTATTCCGAAAAAGCCGAAGCAGGTCAGGCAATCATCAATATCTGCAAGTCAATGAACAGTCCCGATGCGATACCACTTGGCGAGTACCGTGGCTTTCAAATGGAACTGTATTTTGATACGGTTCAGCGTAATTATGTTGTGAAATTAAAAGGCGAAACAAGCAGAGATGTACCGCTTGGCGATGATTCTCACGGTAATATCGTGAGAATAGATAACGGCATAGAACGCTTTGAGGAAGCACTTGCTGATACGAAAAACAGCCTTGAAAATACGGAGAAGCAGTTTGAAACAGCGAAGCAGGAAATCGAAAAGCCGTTTGCCAAAGAGGAAGAATTGAAGGCAAAAACTGCTCGACTTGATGAGCTGAATATCCTGCTCAATATGGATAAAAAGGAAAATGAGATTGTCGGCGGAGAGCCTGATGAGGGCGAAGCAGTCGGCGGCAGAAAGGAGAAATCGTATGAGAGATAAACAGAAAGGCGGTGGTCGATATGCCATTTATCGCACCTGAGTTAATCATTCAGGCGAAGCAGATGGACTTATTAACCTACCTGAGAAATTATGAACCGTATGAGCTGGTTAAGTTTTCAGGTAACACCTATTGCACCAGAACCCACGACAGTTTGAAGATTTCAAATGGGAAATGGATATGGTGGTCGAGAGGTATTGGCGGCAGGAGTGCTTTGGATTATCTGATTAAGGTCAAAGGTTACAGCTTCCTTGAAGCGGTGGAAACCATTATCGGACACACAGCGATTCAGGCTCCAGTCTATGAAAAGCCACAGTCAAAAGAGGAAAACAAACCACTTCTTCTCCCTGAAAAATGTGCTTCCAACAGAGTGATTACAGAGTATCTTTTCGGGAGAGGAATAGATTTTGAAATCATCAATTACTGTATTTCCAATGACCTTATCTTTGAGAGTCTGCCGTATCACAATGTTGTGTTTGTAGGCTATGACGAGAAGAAAGAACCCAAATATGCAGCCTACCGTTCCACGAATAAGCGTAGGATTATGGGCGATTGCAGTGGCAGTAAAAAAGATTATTCTTTTCGGCTTGGTAAGGAAAACTTGGAGGAAGTACACCTCTTTGAGTGTGCCATTGACTTGTTATCCTATGCCACGCTTGCGAAGCTGAACGGGCAGGATTGGAAAGAAATGAGCTTTGTTTCGCTGTCCGGGGTGTATTCTCCGGCAAAGAAAATTGAGGACAGTAAAGTGCCGATTGCACTGGAAAAGTATCTTGGCAGCAACCCATCTGTCAGGAAAATCCGTATCCATTTTGACAATGATATAGCGGGCAGAAAGGCAGCACAGACCTTAAAAACCATTCTGCCGGATAAGTATGAAATCGTTGATGAACCACCAAAAGCAGGTAAGGACTTCAACGATTTTCTTTGTATGCGGATGGGAATTTACAATAAAAAAACACACGAAAGGAATGAAGAACGATGAATGATACAAAGATTAAAGTTCTCTTGGTAGAACCGGAAAAGTACCCGAAGGAAATTGTAATCGACGACAGTCTGGAAGCAATGCAGGAGGTTGTCGGCGGGGATATTGAGGAATATATGCCCTTTGATGATGACGTTGCAATCATCTGTAATGAGGAAGGAAAGATGAGAGGACTTCCGCTTAATCGTGCTGTTTATGTGCAGGACAACGATAAGAAAGAGATGGTTGATATTATCTGCGGCAAGTTCTTTATCTGTTATGCACCGCCTGAGAGTGAGAGCTTTCAGAGCTTGCCGGACGATATGATGAAGAAGTATAAGGAACAGTTCAAGTATCCTGAACGCTTTTCTAAGGAAGTGGGCGGCAATATCGTGGCTGAACCTTTTAAGCCGAAATCAAAGGATTATGAGAGATAGTAGCCTGAGAACGGGGCAACCCGGAGGAGATGTTTATTCTTAGCGAGCAGACCATTTGGATAAACACAGTTTCCCAAACGGTAAAAGGCTCGTTAGGGGTTGCCCCTAATACCCCGTGAGAAAGGAGAACTTGATTTGAGAGAGTTATTACTTATCGCCGCCGGAACACTGCTCGGCAGTTGTCTTGGCGTTACGATGATGTGCTTATTCCAGATTAACAAAGATTGCAGAGTAAAGAGAAAGGAAGATACCGATTATGAGAAAGAGAAACATTCAGAAGATTGTACGCTTTAACCGCAAGGAAGCACAGGATTTGGCAGCTAAGGCAAAGAAGGCTTGTCTTTCCGAAGCAGGGCTTATCCGTTTGCTTATCAGAGGTTACGAACCGAAAGAGAAACCCGATGACCGTTTCTATGATGTGATGAGGGAACTTTCCTCTATCGGTAATAACATCAATCAGCTTGCTGCCAAAGCAAATACGCTTGGTTTCATTGACGCACCTATGCTGAAGAATGAAGCTGCGAAGTGGAATAAGTTCCAGTCAGAGATTGAGAGAACATATCTTCGTCCGAATCAGAGCGAAATGAAATGGCAGTAACAAAGTTGTGGTCGGTAACAGAAAGGCTCGGTCAGGTCATTGACTATGCGACCAATCCGGAAAAGACTTCTGTAAATATCAAAAGGGAGTTTTCGCCGGAACAGTATCAGGCTCTTGCAGATGTTATTGCTTATGCCAAGGACGAAGAAAAAACAGAGCGAGAATTTTATGTTGAGGGTATCAACTGTAATGTGGCGATTGCCCGTGACCAATTCATAACGGTTAAGGAGCAGTACCAAAAGACAGACGGTATCCAAGCCTATCACGGATATTTGAGTTTCAAGGAAACAGATATATCTCCTGAGATGGCACAGAAAATCGGAATGGAATTTGCAAATGAAGTGTGGGGGAAAAGATTTCAGGTCGTTGTGACAACCCACCTGAACACAAAGCACCTGCATTGCCATTTTGTCATCAACTCTATTTCTTTTGTCGATGGCAAACATTTGTGGGGAGAGGAAAAAGCGTGGTTCAAATTCCGAAAAGTTGCAGACAGGATTTGTGAGAAGTACGGACTTTACTATGACCCGAATCCGAACCGCAGTAAGCAGTCGGAGTATCTGACGATGAAAGAAAAGGCAGGTATGCCGACACGCTACTCGGTTGCAAAGGAAGCCATTGATTATGCTATCGACCACAGCAAGACCCTGAAAGAATTTCAGTTTGCTCTCAAGGAAATGGGATATGCCTATAATCTAAGTCCAAGCCGAAAATACTGGACGGTCATTCCAAAGGGATACGATAAGCCGATACGACTGAAAAATCTCGGAGCAGATTATACCAATGACCGGATTGTAGAGCGTATCAAAGAAAATCGTGACAGATGGGCAGAGATTGAGCCGTTCCAGAGGGCGACTTATAAACCAAGACAGTACCGTATGCAGACCAGAGGGCAGAAGCTGAAAAAGAAAGGCGGACTTTATGGGCTGTATCTGTATTACTGTTACAGACTCGGTTATCTGCCCAAGTATAAGAAACAGAATAACGCAAGGCTTCATTATCTTTTGAAAGATGATTTGATGAAGCTCGATAAGATTACTGATGAAGTAAGGCTGCTCGGACGAGAAAATATTTCCACGGACGAACAGCTTTTTTCATATAAGACTTCCTTAGAGGAGCAGATGAAAAATCTGATTGCCGGAAGAACACATCTCCGAAAAAAGATAAGAACAAATATTGATGATGGTCAGCTTCAGGCGGCAAAAGATGAAATCGCTTCTATCAATGGAGAATTGAAAAAACTCCGACGGGAAGTAAAACTCTGCGAGGATATTGCGGAGAGGTCAAAGGTTATGGAAGAAAACCTTGAGCATATTGAAACAGAGGAACAAAAACAGCAGAGAAAGGAGAAATCACGCTATGAACAACGGTGGTGACGCAGCAGAGCAGGTCGTCAGGCTTTCGCTTGAAGGATTTGAAGTTGCTGCAAGATTAAGCGGTTCGGCGGCGAAGAATATCGCATTGCTTTTGGTATCGGTTCTGAAGCAGGAACAAAAGACGAAGGGCAAAGCAAGGCTTACCAATATGATTAAGTCAGGCAAGGAGCTGAAAGTCTTTTCCATTCCGCAAAAGGATTTGAAGAAGTTTACCGAACAGGCAAAACGCTATGGCGTTCTTTATTGTGTCCTCAGAGATAAGAACACAAAGGGAGAGAACGCTCCGGTAGATATTATCGCAAGAGCAGAGGACGCTTCTAAAATTCAGCGTATCGTTGAAAGATTTGAACTTGGCAAAGTGGATAAGGCTTCGATTGTCAGTGAAGCAGAGAAAGCTATCGCAGACCGTGAAGCGGTTGAAAAAGAAAAGCCGACTAAATCCAAGAGTGAAATCATTATGGAAGAAGCGGTCAGAAATCCAATGCAGAAAGAGGAGCGAGCAAACGCAAACCCCTCAGTCGCCAAAACAGACAAAAGCCCTCTGTCAAGGCAAAACTCAGAGCCGGTAGAAACGCAATCTGATAAGGGTGTTGCAAAGCCAGTGGAAAAGCCATCGGTCAAAGAGAAACTTGACCGTTACAAGGCACAGGCAAAACAGCAAAAAGAAGCAGAGCGTAAAGAGCCGGAGGTTAAGAAAGACGGCAAGAAGCCGCAGCAGAAAAACGGTCAGACGGTACACCGTCAGCCGAAGAAAAGACCCAAAACAAAAGAGAGGTAATTCACTATGACAAATGATTTCAAACCCGCAAAGGCTGGCGGTAATCAGCCGAGATTATCCAAAGAGGAGTATGCGGAAAAGAAGCGAGCAGAAAAAGAAAAAGTCTATCAGATGATTGATGACGCTGCCCGTGAGATTGTGAATGACCCTGAGAAGTTCAAGAGCTTTCTTGATACGCAGAGTCGAATGGACAGATATTCCGCAGCAAATGCTCTCCTTATTTACAGTCAGTATCCGCAGGCGACACAGCTTAAAGATTTTGATGATTGGGGTAAGGACAATGTGAAGATTACCAAAGGGGCAAAGAGTATTTCTATTCTTGAACCAGTGGAATACACAAGAGCAGATGGTTCTCCGGGTATTTCCTACAATGTCAAAAAAGTATTTGATGTTACGCAGACAAATGGAAGAAAAGCTCCGGCAGTATCAGCAAACCGTGACCCGAAAGCACTTATCACGACAATGCTTGATGTATCTCCGGTGGAGGTTGCGGCAACCGATGAACTTCCGTATCCGAATATGGCAGCTTTCTATAATAATGAAAAGCAGACCTTGTATGTGAAGCGTAATGTTGGCGACAGCGTAGCAGTTGCTCAGTGTGTCGCTCAGGAACTTGGACACGCACAGCTTTCCATCAACAGCGAAAGTTACAGCCGCAGGGATATGGGCTTTCAGGCAGTGTGTATCGGATATATGATTTGCAAGAAGTATGGCGTAGATACACAGAATTTTGCAATTAACCGTATTCCGGAGGGACTGGCTTCCAAAGAGCCGAAAGAAATCCGTGCGGAGCTTTCCAAGACACGAAATGCAATGGCAGAAATTCACAGTCATATCTCTGATGAAATGTTCCGCAAAAAGCAGGAGCGTTCAAAGGACTATGAGAGATAACGGAGGGCAGATATGGAAAAAGAAAAACTCTACCACATTGCTTTGGACGATTATGAACACGGTGTTGTCATTCGCTCCTTAAACGATGAGAAAACAAAGTTGATGGAGGAAGGCAAGTCCGCAGACGCAGTAGACGACCTGCTTGTAAAAGTCGGAAATGCCCCATTGAAAAAGTTCAAAGTGATTGAAAGGAAACGCTCAGATGAAGCGAGATAATGACAGGCAGACTGCAATTATTTTATCCATTGTCGGTATCGTTCCGGTCATATGGCTGTCACTTCTGATTGCACCTTCCATAAGCGGAGGATTGCCGGAGATAGCAGCCAATCTTGCGACACTCTTTGATAATCCATTTTCCATAAAATTATGTGGGGACAGCCTGAAAACTGTCCTCATTTTGCTTTTGTGCTATGGAATGGGTATCGGGATTTATTTCTCAACAAGAAAGAATTACCGCAGACGAGAAGAACACGGTTCTGCCAAATGGGGCAATGTCAGAGCCATTGATAAAAAGTACCGACAAAAGCCGCTGTCAGAAAATAAGCTGATGACTCAGAATGTGTGCATTGGACTTAATGCCAAGAAGCACAGACGAAATCTGAATACGCTTGTGTGCGGTGGCTCCGGTGCAGGTAAGACGAGGTTTTATGCAAAGCCTAATATTATGAATGCTGCAAGAAACAGCTATGTGATATTAGACCCGAAAGGGGAAATCCTGCGAGATACGGGACATCTTCTTGAGAAGAAAGGTTACGAAGTGCGTGTGCTTGATTTGATTTCAATGGAGAAAAGCCATTGTTACAATCCTTTTGTTTATTTGCAGAATGACAATGATGTGCAGAAGCTCGTAACCAATCTTTTTAAGAGTACCACTCCGAAAGGTTCACAGAGCAATGACCCATTTTGGGATACGGCAGCGTCAATGCTTCTGCTTGCACTTGTATTTTATCTGCATTATGAAGCACCGCCGGAAGAACAGAATTTTGCGATGGTAATGGAAATGCTCAGAGCCGGGGCGATTGAGGACGAGGACGACCCAAGTCCTTCTCCGCTTGATAATCTGTTTTCGGATTTGATGATAGATAATCCTGACCACATTGCTTTGAAGTATTACCACTCTTATCATTCAGGTTCTTCCAAAACATTAAAATCCATACAGATAACCCTTGCAGCAAGGCTTGAAAAGTTTAACTTGGAAAGTCTTGCTGCTCTTACTTCTGCCGATGAACTGGATTTGCAGTCACTCGGAGAGAAAAAGGTGGCACTGTTTGCACTGATACCGGATAACGACTCTAGTTTCAACTTCTTGGTATCCATTCTTTACACACAGCTTTTTCAGCAGTTATTTTATGCAGCCGACCATATCCACGGCGGTTGTCTGCCGATGCCTGTTCATTTTATGATGGACGAATTTGCCAATGTTTCACTGCCGGACGACTTCGACAAGATACTGTCGGTTATGCGTTCCCGTGGGGTATCGGTAAGTATCATCTTACAGAACTTGGCACAGCTTAAAGCCTTGTTTGAAAAACAGTGGGAGAGCATTGTGGGTAACTGCGATGAATTTCTTTACCTTGGTGGAAATGAGCAGTCAACCCATAAATATGTGTCGGAGCTGTTGGGCAAGGAAACCATTGATACCAACACGTTCGGAAAGAGTACCGGAAGAAGCGGTAATTATTCCACCAACTATCAGATTAGCGGCAGAGAGTTACTTACCCCTGATGAGGTGCGTATGCTCGATAATCAGTACGCTATTTTGTTTATCCGTGGGGAAAGACCCATTATGGATTTCAAATATGACATTATGAAACACCCGAATGTGGCACTTACCACAGACGGAAAGGCGAGTCCTTATAAGCACGGAGAAGTCACAAAAGATATTGCTTCGATTGCCATTTGGGACATTGACCCTGCAACACTTCCTGAAAAGGAAATGGAAGAAACGAATTGGGAACTTCTTTCCGATGAGGAGATGGAAGCTCTGTTCATAAACAATCAAACAAATTAAATTTTGGAGGTATTCAACTATGACTATTTTTAAGAAAAAAGCAACTGATACTCAGGAAACAAAGAAACTGCCTATGACCGGAAAGGTTAAGAAAGGCTTCCGTGCTTATTGCACAATGGTCATTGTCGGTGCATTGGCACTTGGAATGACAACGACTGCATTTGCAGCGAATGACCCGCTTACCGTAGTCAATAATCTGTCCGATTTTATCTTCGGACTTATCCGTGCCATCGGTCTTATCCTGCTTGGCTTCGGTATCGTTCAGGTCGGTCTCTCTTTGAAGTCTCACGACCCGTCTCAGAGAGCCAACGGTTTCCTGACTCTTGCAGGCGGTATCATCATTACCTTTGCAAAGGAAATCCTTACCCTTATTACCGGTTAAGAGAACACAGTTATCAAACGGGGCATACCTGGCATTTCAGGTATGCCCCTAATCTTAAAGGAGGTGCAAACAGATGAGTGATAACTGGGTAGTTCAGAACCTCGAAAATGCCCTTGAAACTTGGAACAGCAAGCTATCGGAAATATGGCAGTTACTAACCACTTCACCGCAGCAGTTCAAAGGCGGCAGTATTTGGTCGGTAATGGTGAATATCAACGGTGCAGTTCAGGCTATCGGTCTTGCCCTGCTTGTTCTGTTTTTTGTTGTCGGTGTGGTTCGCACCTGCGGCAGTTTTACCGATGTAAAGAAACCGGAACACGCATTAAAGCTGTTTATCCGCTTTGCCATTGCCAAAGGTGTGATTACCTACGGGCTGGAGCTTATGCTTGCCCTGTTCAACATCGTACAGGGGCTGATCTCCACCATCATGAACGCCGCAGGCTTTGGGGCGGCGCAGGAAACCGTGCTGCCCGCCGAGATCGTGACCGCCGTGGAGGATTGCGGCTTTTTTGAAAGCATCCCATTATGGGCAGTGACCTTGATCGGCGGGCTGTTCATTACGGTCTTGTCATTTATCATGATCATGACCGTGTACGGCAGGTTTTTCAAACTATATCTCTATACGGCCATTGCCCCGGTCCCGCTCTCGGCCTTTGCGGGCGAGCCGTCGCAGAACATCGGCAAAAGCTTTATCAAGAGTTATGCCGCCGTCTGCTTGGAGGGTGCAATCATCGTGCTTGCCTGCATCATCTTCTCGCTGTTCGCATCCAGCCCACCCGTCGTCGATCCCGATGCTGCGGCGGTGACGCAGGTATGGTCGTATATAGGCGAGCTGGTCTTCAATATACTGGTGCTTGTCGGTGCCGTCAAAATGGCAGACCGTGTTGTGCGTGAAATGATGGGACTGTAAGGAGGAAAAATTTTGGAAGTGAAAATCAATCGGGAGATCCGCAACTATACGGAATCCATGTTTTTCGGACTGTCCATGCGGCAGTTCGTTTTTTCTGTCTTGGCGATCCTCGTTGCCGTAGGGCTGTACCTTCTGCTGAAACCCCACTTCGGGACGGAAACCGTCAGTTGGATGTGTATTCTCGGTGCCGCACCCTTTGCGGCGCTGGGCTTTATCACTTACCACGGTATGACCGCCGAGCAATTTCTCTGGGCGTGGCTGCGCTCGGAGCTGTTAGAGCCGAAAGAGCTTCGCTTTGAGGCATCGAACCTCTACTATGAAGCGCTTAAAGACAAATTGGAGGGAGGAAAATCATGATCAAGACGCTGAAAAACCTGCTGAAACAGGACAAGGAGCGGTGCACCGTGCCCCGCAAGGTGCAGGATGTGATCCCCGTCCGCCGCATCTGGAAGGACGGCATTTTTCAGGTGGGCAGCCGCTTTTCCAAGACCTATCAGTTTACCGACATCAACTACCTTGTGGCAAGCCGTGAGGACAAGGAGCAGATGTTCCTTGCCTATTCGGAGCTGCTGAACAGTCTGGATTCCGGGGCGACGACGAAAATCACCATCAACAACCGCAGACTGAATCGGGCAAATTTCGAGCAGTCGATCTTGATGCCCATGCGGGGCGATGCTTGCGATGTGTACCGCAGGGAATACAATCAAATGCTGCTTGACAAGGCTACCGGCGCCAACGGCATCATTCAGGAGAAATATATCACGGTGTCGGTCTGGAAGAAGGACATCGAAGAAGCCCGCACCTACTTTGCCCGGATCGGCGCAGACCTGATCGCCCATTTTGCCGCCCTTGGCTCCAAGTGTACCGAGCTGGATGCCGCCGAAAAGCTACGGGTGCTCCACGACTTCTACCGTCAGGGTGAAGAAGCGGCCTTTCACTTTGACCCGCAGGATATGATGCGCAAGGGGCACGATTTCAAGGACTATATCTGCCCCGACTCTATGGAGAAAAGCAGCGACTGCCTGAAACTGGGTGAGAAATACTGTCGGGTCTTGTTTCTGAAAGACTACGCTTCGTATATCAAAGACAGCATGGTCACGGAGCTGACCGATTTCAACCGAAATATGATGCTGTCGATCGATGTTGTGCCGATCCCCACCGACGAAGCCGTGCGGGAGGTGGAGAACCGTCTGCTCGGTATCGAAACCAACATTACCAACTGGCAGCGCAGGCAGAACGCCAACAACAATTTCTCCGCTGTCGTCCCCTATGATATGGAGCTCCAACGCAAGGAGAGCAAGGAATTTCTGGACGACCTGACCACGAGGGATCAACGGATGATGCTGGCGGTCATTACGATGGTCATTACCACCGACGACAAAAAGCAGCTCGACAGCGATACCGAAACGGTGCTTGCCGTAGCACGAAAGCATATGTGCCAGCTTGCCGTGCTGAAATTCCAGCAGTTCGACGGGCTGAACACCGTTCTCCCCATCGGCACACGGAGGATCAATGCGTTCCGTACCCTCACCACCGAGAGCCTTGCGGTGTTTATGCCCTTTAAGGTGCAGGAGGTGCAGGACAAGGGCGGCATTTACTTCGGAGAAAACGCCATCTCCCACAACCTCATTATGTGCAACAAGGCCAATCTTCTGAACCAGTCGGCGTTCCTGCTGGGTGTGCCCGGTTCGGGCAAATCGTTCAGCGCCAAGGAGTTGATCGCTTTTCTCATTCTCGACACCACCGATGATGTGCTGATCTGCGATCCCGAAAACGAATTTGGTGCGCTGGCGGCGGCTCTGGGCAAGGAAACGGCGACCGTCATTCATATGGCGGCAGGCGGCAAAGACCGTTTGAACGCCATGTATATGGTGGACGGCTACGGCGAGAACAACCCCATCGTGGAAAAATCGCAGTTCATCATGTCCCTTGTGGAGCAGATCGACAAGGCCGGTGTCGGCCCACAGCAGAAATCCATCATCGACCGCTGCACGGCGCTGGTGTATCAGGATGCCGAGCGGATGGGCAAGCCCGCTGCGCTCTGCGACCTGCGAAACAAGCTGCTGGAACAGCCCGAAGAAAAGGCAAAGGAGATCGCCTTGTCGCTGGAGCTGTTCACCACCGGCTCACTGGATATTTTCGGTCACGAAAGCACCGTCGATCTCGACAAGCGCATCGTCGTATTCGATATTCACGGCCTTGGCGAGCAGTTGAAGCCGACGGGACTGCTGGTGATCACCGACACCATTCTCAACCGTGTCACCCTTAACTGGAAGAAGGGCAAGCGCACCCACATCTTCATCGACGAATTTCATGTCGTTTTTGAAAATGAGCAGAGCGGCATTTTCTTTAATTCCGCATGGCGACAGTTCCGTAAGCGCAACGGTTATCCCACCGCCATCACGCAGAATGTGGAATACCTGCTGGATTCCGTGCAGGCGAGCACGATGCTTTCCAACTCCGAGTTCGTGGTTATGCTCAATCAGGCGTTTTCCGACCGTGCCAAGCTCTCGAAGCTCCTGAACATCTCCGACGAGCAAATGAGCTATGTCACCAACGCCGACGCAGGCTGCGGGCTGATCAAATACGGCTCGGCGCTGGTGCCGTTTATCAACCGTTTTCCCAAAGATACCGAGCTTTACCGCTTGATGACGACGCGCCCCGGCGAGGGTGTGTTCGGCAGCGGAAACGCATCTTAAAGGAGGACATATGTGAAAAGCAAATATCTGATGATCGGGGCGGCCGTATGTGCCGCCCTTTTCCTTTTCTCCGGCATCATGCTCTGTCGGCAGTATGCGGACGGAAAACAGGCCACCGAAGCCTTTGAACAGGTCGCCGCACTGGTGGAAACCAAGCCGTTGCCGGAGCTGACGGCATTTGAAAAGTACCGGGCGGTGCAGGAGCAGAACAGTGACTTTGTGGGCTGGCTCTCCGTTCCCGGCACAAACATCGACTATCCCGTGATGCAGACCGTGGACGAGCCGAATTTCTATCTGAAACGGGGCTTTGACAAACAGTACAGCGATTACGGCGTGCCCTATGTACAGGAAAACTGCGACATTGCGCTGTCCGACAACTGCGTGATCTACGGCCATCACATGAACAATGGGACGATATTTGCCGATCTCTGCAAGTATGAAAGCAAGGATTTTTATAGAGAGCACAAAATCATCCGCTTTGATACGCTATCTGGCTTTGGCGAATATGAGATCGTGGCAGTGTTCAAGACTGTTGCCTATTCCGAACGGGGTTTCAAGTATTATCACTTCACCCGTGCAGAGTCGGCGGAGGACTTTGATGCTTATATCTCCCGATGCAAGGCGCTTTCTCTCTACGACACCGGCGTTACGGCGGAATACGGCGATAAGCTGATCACGCTCTCTACCTGCGAATACAGCCGCAAAAACGGGCGCATAGTCGTTGTTGCCAAGCGGATCGCCGTACCCTCTACGGAGGTGGACAGCGATGCATGATATTAAAACACGAGATGTTGTTAAAGGCACGATAAAAGCGATCGACAAATCGGCGGTGGCCGCTGAGCGGATGAAGGATGCCTATGTCCGCACCAAGGACAAGGCGGAGCACGGCGTTTTTGCGGCGGAATCCTCTCCCGAAGAATACGCCGCCGACCGCACTTTGACCGGGGTGGAAACGGCAGCTCACGAAGCCGCATACGGGGTGGATAAGGCTAACCGCAAGGGTGTAAAGGTCACCAAGCAAAACATCTCCAAGGCAAAAGAGCACTTTCAGCTGAGAAAGGCGGATTTACCAAAGAAGCCGGTGCATAACACCATCAAAGCAAATAGCCGCAGTAGGCAGGCGTTTGCTAGTTCCACAAGGAAGACGGCTGTCAAGGCTACTACTACCGCTGTTAAAGCCGTAATTGCCAAAGCGAAGGCCTTAGCCGCAGCTATCGCCGCCGGTGGATGGGGCTCTGTCACCGTCATCATCGTAGTCTGCCTGATTGGGCTGATCGTCGGCTCTTGTTTCGGCATCTTCTTCTCCGGCGAGGGCAGCGGCACGGGGCAAACTATGCGGCAGGCTGTGCAGGAAATTAACGCCGACTATCAGTCGCAGATCGATACCGCAAGGGCAAATCTCACCTATGATGAGCTGGAGATGTCCGGCTCCCGTGCCGTCTGGCCGGAGGTGCTGGCCGTGTATGCGGTGAAAACCACCACCGACCCCAACGATCCGCAGGAGGTCGCCACGGTGGACGATGCCAAGAAAGCCATCCTCAAAGATGTTTTCTGGCAGATGAATGAAATATCTTCTCACATTGAGAGAAAGCCCGGAAAGATTATCACCGAAACCGATGACGGCCACGGGAACATTGTAGAAACCATTACAACGGTCACACACACCTACCTTTATATTACGGTCAGCCACAAGACCGCCGCAGAAATGGCAGACCGTTTCAACTTCAACGCCGATCAGCGGCAGCAGCTCTCTGAATTGCTTGCCGAGGAAAACCGTAGTATGTGGTCAGCCGTCCTTTACGGCATTTACTCCGGGGACGATGCTATCGTCACGGTGGCCTTGTCGCAGATCGGCAATGTGGGCGGTCAGCCCTATTGGTCATGGTATGGATTTAACTCCCGTGTGGAGTGGTGCGCCTGCTTTGTATCTTGGTGTGCGAATGAGTGCGGCTATATCGACAGCGGCGTTATTCCGAAGTTCGCAGGCTGTGTCAATGGGGTGCAGTGGTTCAAGGACCGTGGACAATGGCAGGACGGCAGCTTTGAGCCGTCTGCCGGTCAGATCATTTTCTTCGATTGGGACAACAAGGGCTCGTCCGGTCCGCAGGACGGGCAGTCCGATCATGTCGGCATCGTGGAGAAATGCGAAAACGGCATTGTCTACACCATCGAGGGCAACTCCGGCGACAGCTGCCGCGTCAATCAGTACCCGCTTGGCTATTATGAAATTCTCGGATATGGCGTAGTCGCCTACTAAGCAGAACACGGTGTCACCCTTCGTCGGGTGGCACCGTGTTTTTTTTTCATTTTCGCAGGCCCTTCGCCAGTGCGATCAAATTATCCAGTTGCTCATTGCTCAACCCTTTTGCGATAGAGTAAAGCTCGCTTGCTTTCGAAGGGCTGGCTGCATCTATGTCAAAGAAGTCTTTGGGCGATATCCCGAGATATTCACAAATGTAAAATATCCCGGAAAGTGACGGCATGGATTTTCCGCTTTCAATGTTGTTGATATAACCGGGATTTTGTCCCATGGATAGGCTCATATCACGGGCAGAAACGCCCTTTTCCTCCCGGAGCTTTGCCAAACGCAAGGAGAAATCTTTCTCAGTCATTAACCACTCACCGCCCTTTATTATATTGTAGCCTATAAGTGCAGAAATAATATTTGCTCACAGGCTGCAATTGCGTTGCAGTAATGGTTTATAGATGTTATTATATTGACAGGTGGTGGTTATCAGATGATAGACATGGAATCCAGAACGGCTTGTTTCACCGGACATCGGGAATTGCCGACAGATGATCTGCCCGAAATTTCCAAGCGCTTGGAGGACACTTTGGTCAAGCTGATTGAGCAAGGCTATCGCTATTTCGGCGCAGGTGGTGCCTTGGGATTTGATACTCTGGCAGCGCAGGTTGTCCTCCGCTTGAGGGAGCGTTATCCGCAGATCCGGCTGATCCTTGTACTGCCGTGCCTTAACCAAACTCGGGGCTGGCCACAAGCGGATATCGACGCCTACGAAGAAATCAAGCGCTGCGCAGATAAGGTGACTTACACCTCGGAGCACTATTTTCGGGGCTGTATGCAGAAACGCAATCGGCATCTTGCGGATAACAGCAGCGTCTGCATTTGCTATCTGACGAAACCCACCGGCGGCACGGCCTATACCGTGAACTATGCCCGCCGTATCTCCCAAA
>OGPY01000766.1_pt1 | contig 28152 bp, 20 predicted proteins | sample 1553121 | NCBI WGS metagenome assembly OGPY01 (sample SAMEA2580004, study PRJEB22360) | human gut metagenome
ACAGCACAAGAGAAAACAAAAGTTTTTGACAACATAAAAAACCCGCCGCAACCAAACTCGGTTGCGGCGGTAATTTTATCTGCTATGAATTATTGTTCTTGCTGTAATACTCTGTCTGCTTATCGTAGACCACTTTCGGTGTGTAACGCTTTATGGCCTTGTTGTTCACCTTGATGTCAAGCTTTTCTACCCAGCTTGTTAATTTCTTCTGAAATTCATCGCTCTTCATTTCTTTTAGAAGATCTTCATGATTGTCCTTGGCATATTCTGTATCTCTGTCCTTAATATCGCCCTTGATAAGAATGTAATATGCGTTATCGTCCTCATAAGCTGTTGCAACGTCTGTGCTCATACCGCTTACTTCTTTGAGTATCTTGCCGTTTGTGGTGTCCTTCTGAGAATCGTCCATTGTGCCGTAATTCATCATCTTTTCATTTGCATACGGGTCAGGTGCAGAAGAAGAACTGTCTGTGGAAGAATCTGTGTCTGACGCTGCTGTGCTTGAATCTGCTGTGCTGTCAGAAACTGAAGATGTGTCATCGCTTGCTGTGGAGCTTGTGTCGCTCTCTGCTACAGAAGAAGTGTCGTCAGAAGTCGTGCTGCTGTCTGAGGCTGATGAATCGCTGTCAGCAGCGGAGCTTGAATCTGAGGCTTTCTTTGAAGCAACGTAGTCGTTGTACTCGTCTATAATGCTGTCGAAATCGTCAAACGAAACGCCCTGAGCCTTTTCAAGGAACTCATCTCTTTTTGCCTTGGCTTCCTCATTTGCAGCGTCTGCTGAGTCTGTAGAAGAATCGGTGGCTGATGATGAAGAATCAGTTGATGCTTTAGTTTTTGCAAAGGAAATGGATTTATATCTCAGGTAGTTATCATCAAGATACTTCACCATTTCATCGTCTGAAACGGCTTCCTCGCCGCCCTCTGCATAGTAGTGATCAAAAAGCTCTTCTCTCATTTTAGAGCCTTTGAGTGCAAGCTTTACAGATTCCTTTGAGATACCCTCTGACTCGTAAAACTCGCCCTGAGAATCCCATGTGCTGCTTATGCTGTCATTAATGGACTTTATATCCTCATCTGAAAGAGTAAGTCCAAGCTCGTTGAACTTGTCAACTACAGCCGCATACTCCTTAGTTGCAGTGAGAGCATAATCTGAAAGATACTCGTCAAATGCCTTTCCGTCTACCTTCTGATCGAAATAGTCCTTTTTGATGCCTTTCTGATAATACATCATCGTCATTTGATATGACATTTCTGTAAGCTCATTATAAATGTAGATTCCTGCGTTTATCTTGCTGTCACCTGCTGTCATCACATAGCTTGTGTCCGAGCAAGAGGTAAGGCTCGCAGTACAAAGCAATGCGGCAGTAAGAGCAGCCGTTATTTTTTTAGCTTTAGCCATTTTATTATCCATTTCCTTTCCGAAAAAAATCGTCTTACTAACAGGCAGAAAACCGCCTTAACTTTTACATTATACTACATTTGAGCCTATAAGTCAAGTGGATATGTGTCTCTCACACGCAAAAACGGACGATCACTGACCGTCCGTTGTAATGCACTGATATTTTATCTATTGCTATTTCCTGTTTTTATGTCTTTCCAATTTACTTGCGTACATTATCTTATCCGCCTGTGTAAACATATCTTCAAGCTCGTGGACATCTGTTATATGTTTACAAATACCGCCTATACTAACGCTGACCTCAAACTCGTTACCTGCAAACTTGTTATATACCCTAAGACGGTCGTTGACCCTTGCAGAAAATCGTTCAGGATAGTTGTCGTTATAGTCGTTACAGCCTATCACCACAAACTCATCGCCGCCTACCCTTGCACATATCTCGTTATTTTTTGTCGATGCCAAAACTGCGTCTGCGATCGCTTTTATTGCAATATCACCGCTGTTATGGCCAAAATTATCATTTATCTTTTTAAGACAGTCCAGATCGCAGACAGCGATAAAAGCCTTATTTTTCGGATTTGACATTCTGTCAACAACAAACTGGATATTTTTCTCAATGCCTATTCTCGAATAAACACCTGTCATAGCGTCACGGACTGCAAGATTAGCTATGGAGTTTCGTATCCGCATTGATTCCAGAGCATTGCTTACATGATTTGTCCAATTACGATAAGTGATATCTATCGATTTTATTTCGTCACCGTAAGACAATACAGCATAGCCATAGCACCGATCTATAAAATGTACCGGGGTGATAAAGAATGCACGAGGGCTTTCTCGTTCTTCATCCAGATCAGGAAATATCTCTTTGAGTTCAAAAGGATCATGAAGAGTTCTGCTTTTGCCGTCAACGTTTCTTATATAAAGCACCATATTTTCTGTATATTCCTTTGGGACAGTGGAGATCTCACCGACTATCTCATGCTCTCCGAGGCAATCCTCATTAAGGCAAAGATAATACCTCTCATGACCAATGATAAGATAGAGAAAATATTGTATCCTGGCCATCAGATCATCGGGATCTTTAGAGCAAGCCATTATATCGGTCATATTGCTGTCCAAAAATTCATGATAATTCATCTTGTTCTGAGATGATAAAAGATCACGCTTTGTATAGCTATAATCCTCATGACAGCCGCAGGAAGCACCTATCTCCACCTTGCCGCCGTCCTCTATAAGGCCCTGCGGTTCAACGCCTTTGATCCTTGCCTCAATGGTCATTACTGCGTTCACGCCAGTTTCAAAGATCGGCGGTGAGCACGAGGTTATAGCTGGCACGCAATGGATAGCCTCATCTATTGCGTCATAACCTGCAACTATCATATCCTCAGGCACGCTCAAACCGTTTTTCTGATATTCATGTACAACGCCTATAGCCATATAATCTCCACAGCAAACGATAGCGTCAGGCTTTTTACGTCTGCCATAGATGATATTATTTGCCACCTCTGCCGCTTTATCATACCAGAAGCCTCCGTCAAAGCAGACAAAGTCCGGATCATACTCTATGCCATGCTTTTCAAGGGCACGCTTATATCCCGCAAGCCGTTCACGAGTGGTGGCAGTCTCCAGCGCACCGCTCAGAAAAAGTATCTTCCTGCATCCATGGACCTCGATAAGGTGTTCTGTCAATTGCATAAAAGGTATTTCGTCACGGGTATAAATACTTTCATAGTCCTTATAGCTTCCATCTATAAAAACCACAGGAACATGACATTTCTCATCTATATCCCTGCATATTTTGTCAAAAAGCCCAGGCATTTTTAATGTATCTGCCAAAACGATAACGCCATCGAGCTTATCATAATTTATAGCGTCATATATCTGCATTTCTCCAGCAGACACTGCTTTTAAGAATGACACTTTGACAAAGCTTGTGAAGATAAGCACATCATAGTCAAGCTGAAAAGCCTTTGTCATTACGCCTCTCAGCAATCTTTCCTGATAATAGCTTTCTGCCTCAGACAATATCACTCCAATGCGTTTTCTTCCCAAAATGTCTCACCTTCTCTATAATGTCGCATTTAGACGCACTTCGCCCTACAGTTATTCAAACATTATACCACATTTGCCTCGAGTTGTCAAAGGCATTTTGTGAATTTTCGTAAACTTTTTAAAGACTTTTTTATTTTTGTGGTAAAATTATTAAGATATTTTCAATATTACCAATACATATATTTGATTAAATTTGTTATAAATCAACCAAATGATTTGCTTAATCGTTTTCGAGATTGCGAAAATTTTCGGTAACATGTTCATATAGAAAATAAAATGAAAACTTTTCAGAATATTGTTAATAAAGCATCGCAGAGAAAACTTTTTTTACACAGAACTTCTGAATAAGAAAAGAACAAAAAAAGTTTCAAAAATGTCTTGACAAGTAAAAGATCATATGGTATAATATTAAAGTCGCTTAGATAGTGTGACACATATAAAAAATGATAAACTGGAGAAGTCGCCTAGCCCGGTTTATGGCGCACGACTGGAACTCGTGTATGGGTTAATAGCTCATCGAGGGTTCGAATCCCTCCTTCTCCGCCAAAAAGTCTCGTAAACACGTTGTTTGCGAGACTTTTTATTTTCTAAAGATATGACACACAAAAAAACTTAATAAAGCAAAAAAATCGGACAGCCCGAAGACTGTCCGATTGAATGTTTTTGTGATTATTCTATGGTCGTGATGTCGCTTCCGAACCAAGTTGTTGATATCTCAGCGAGCTTGCCGTCCTGCTTCATTTCGTGAAGGATCTCCTCGATCTTGTCGCAAAGTGCCTGATCACCAAGTCTGAAGCCGATAGCGTACTCCTCTGGGTCAAGGCCGTCAGGAAGCACCTTGTAATCCTTGCCTGATGTGGATATCTCGTAGTTTGCAACTACTGAGTCAAGGAACGCTGCGTCTACCATGTTAAGCTCCAACTGCTGGAGGGCTTCAACATTTGTTGCAAGCTCCGTTGTTGTCGCACCATTTGCTACAACGTCAGATGCAAGAAGTGTTTCCTGTGCTGTTGAGCCGTTCTGCACGGCAATGTTCTTGCCTGCAAGATCAGCCTGTGAAGCAACGTCGCTTGAGCCGTTTACAACGAACACCATTTCATTCTTCATGTAAGGCTCGCTCATGAGCATTACTTTCTTTCTCTCATCGCTGACAGAAAGGCCGTTCCAGATACAATCTATTGTGCCTGCATTAAGATCCTGCTCCTTTGTATCCCAGTTTACAGAGTAAGTTTCAAGCTCTACACCAAGTCTTGAGCAAACTTCCTTTGCAACGTCGATATCAAAGCCTACGATGTTGTCGTTCTCGTCTGTGTAGCCCATTGGCTTGAATGTTGGGTCAAGACCAAGCACAAGCTTGCCTGAATCAAGAACTTTCTGAAGTGAGTTATCCTCGCCTGTTGCAGCGGCTGTGCTGTTTGTGCCTGCTGCTGATGAAGAATCAGATGTGCTTCCGCAGCCTACAGCCAAAAGCATCATGGCAGCAGCAGAAAGTGATGCGATAGTCTTAAAAATAGATCTTTTCATTATTAACTTCCTTTCGGGTATCGTCAAAATACCATTTCATACGTTTTAACACTTTAATATAATAACATATTATAACGTCACTGTCAATTATCATTATTGCCCAAACCTTTGCAGGCTGTGGGTGCTTTTTCATAGAAAATGACCGCAGATAGGCGAAAATCAGCACTTACCAAGCTTTTTCGCTCTTTCCATAAATCTTGCATACTTGCCTATTACCGCTTCTCCCTGTGTGATACCTGCATTTTTCAGTATCTCCAAAGGCTTTTCGGGATAGTCTGCGGTGTATTCAAGCTCCAGCTCATAGTCTGTCAAGCCGAGATATTCGCTTTTGTCAAGGCATATCTCAACATGGTCGAAATCGGTGCAGAGCTTGCGCTGAGTATGCAAAGAGCCTGTAAGGTCAGCGGCAGGGAAATCTCTCCCCACAAGCTTTGAAAGCTCCTGTGCGGTGAGCTTTTTAGGCAGGCTGTCAAGCTGTTGTTCATACTCTTTTTTCACATGAAGCGCACCGTTTTCAGATATAGGTGCTTTAAGCTGCAAAAAATATTTTTCGCCTATCTGCCTGACACGGATACTTGTCATGCCCGTATCCTGCTGTGGAATATAATAAAAATTGGTCTGCTCTATTATTTTGCCCCACTGAAAAAGCTTTTCGGCGGTATTATATTGTTCTTTTGTGAGAGAAATTTTTATCTCACGCTCTATATTTTCGCTCATGATATCCTCCGGCTTTAATACTTTATTATATTATAACAATATGACAATACAATGTCAACACGAATATGGTTGACAAATTCCCATAAAAATAGTAGAATTTAATTAGTAATTTGATTATTTTAAGGAGAGTTTGAGATGTCAAGAATATTGACGCCACAGCAGAAGATAGAGCGGAGCATCGTTACTGATTTTCGCAGAGATATATGGAATAAATTCGTAATGGGATATGAGCGTTACGATATGATAAAGCCGGGGGACAAAATAGCGGTGTGCATATCAGGTGGCAAGGACTCAATGCTTCTTGCTAAGTGTATGCAGCATTTGCAGAAATATCAGGGAATGGACATAGGGCTGGAGTTTATTGTAATGAACCCCGGTTACAGCGACGCAAACAGACAGAGAATAATCTACAATGCAAAGCTTATGGGCATACCCATAAAGATGTTTGAGACGAAAGTTTTTGACATTGCATACAACACAAAACGCAACCCATGCTATCTTTGTGCAAGAATGAGACGTGGCTGGCTTTACAAATTTGCGCAGGATCTTGGGTGCAACAAGATAGCTTTGGGACATCATTTTGATGATGTTATAGAAACCATACTCATGAGCATGGTATACGGAGGACAGATCCAGACTATGATGCCGAAGCTACACTCAAGGAACTACGCAGGCATGGAGCTTATCAGACCCCTTTACATGGTGAAAGAGGCGGACATTATCCGCTGGGTGGAGCAGAACGATCTGCATTTTATCCGCTGTGCCTGCCGTTTCACTGAGAGCTACGAGGGGTCAGAGAAAAAGGGTGAGGTATCAAAGCGGCAGGAAATGAAGGAGCTTATAGCAAAGTTTCGTGCCACCAATCCCAACATCGAAAACAATATCTTCAAGAGCGTTTACAACGTCAATCTGCGCACTGTGATACAATACGAATACAAGGGCAAGAAGTACAATTTTATGGACACATATGATGATTACGACCCAAGTGTTCAGGCAGATGACGATGATGATGAGGGAATAGAGTAAAAAAGTTGTGAAAAGGGCTTGACAAAGCGGCAGAGATAGTGTATAATATATTACTGTAATTGGTTTGCTGCTATGGCTCAGTAGGTAGAGCACGTCCTTGGTAAGGACGAGGTCACCGGTTCAAGTCCGGTTAGCAGCTCCAGCAGGGACGTGTCCCTGCACCCAAATCCGCTATCATTTATGGTAGCGGATTTTTTTGTCGCCGCCCATGGGTACGATACCCTACACACAAAAAACACCGCCCGAACTCCTCGGACGGTGTTATATTTTTATCTCGTATTACAGATTTGTATACTCCATAAGGCTCTTATCCACCTCACGGGCAACATCTCTGCCCTCTCTGATAGCCCATACTACAAGTGACTGTCCTCTGCGCACGTCGCCTGCGGCAAAGACGTTCTTCACGTTCGTCTGATGTGTGCCGTCGGCTGTTGCGATATTCGTTCTGCCGTCTACCTCAACGCCAAAAGCCTTTGTGAGATAGCTTTCAGATCCCAGAAAGCCTGCCGCAATAAGAACAAGCTCGGTTTCTACCTTGTATTCGCTGCCCTCAACAGGCTTCATTATCGTTCTGCCTGACTTAGGGTCTTTCTCTGGGGAGAGCTTTACAAGCACTGCGCCCTTAAGATTGCCCTTTTTGTCTTTGAGAAACTCCTTGACAGTTGTCTGATAAACTCTCGGGTCATGACCGAACACACCGATAGCTTCCTCCTGACCATAATCTGTCTTGCAGACCATTGGCCACTGCGGCCATGGGTTGTTCTCAGCTCTCGTGTCAGGAAGCTTTGGCATCATTTCAAGCTGCAAAACGCTCTTTGCGCCATGTCTTACGCTTGTACCAACGCAGTCATTTCCTGTATCTCCGCCACCTATTACCATGACGTTCTTGCCCTTTGCGGAAATGTGGTTTTTATCCGTAAGACCGCCGTTCAGCAGCGCCTTAGTTGTGGATTTCAGAAAATCCACTGCAAAATAGATACCCTTTGCATCTCTGCCCTCGGCTTTGATATCTCTAGGGTTTGAAGCACCACAACAAAGTATTACTCTGTCGAAGTCCTTGAGAAGCTCAGCCGCTGTGATATCCTTGCCCACATTAACGCCTGTGCGGAACTCGATGCCCTCTTCTTTCATTATGTTTATCTTGCGCTCGATTATCTGCTTTTCAAGCTTCATGTTCGGTATGCCGTACATAAGCAGACCGCCCACTCTGTCCTCACGCTCGAAAACTGTTACACTGTGACCTCTCTGATTGAGCTGGTCAGCGGCAGCAAGACCTGACGGGCCTGAGCCTATAACAGCGATAGTCTTTCCTGTTCTTACCTTTGGCACTCTTGCTGACGCATATCCGCAGGCATAGGCATTTTCAATAATGCCGTATTCGTTAGCCTTTGTGGTAACAGCGTCGCCGTTAGCTCCGCAGGTGCAGGCTTTTTCGCAAAGTGCAGGACAAACTCTTGATGTGAACTCAGGAAAATTGTTCGTCATATGAAGTCTGTAATATGCCTGCTCCCAGTTGCCCTTGTATATAAGGTCGTTCCATTCAGGGATAAGATTGTTAAGCGGACAGCCCGAAAATGCGTTGCCTATCTTCATTCCTGCCTGACAGAACGGCACACCGCAGTCCATACATCTTGCTCCCTGCTTCTGCTGCTCCTCCTTTGAAAGAGGAGTGTGAAATTCATTAAAATTCTTTATACGTTCCTCAACAGAGAACGCTGCTGCGTCCTCACGCTTATAGTCCATAAAACCAGTTGGCTTTCCCATATCTCAACTATACTTGCTTTCACGGCAAGTATATCCTCCTTTCGATTTTAAAAGTACAATATCTCATGTGCGCAGGCTTACTGCTTGCCGTTGATGATCTGATAGAATGCTTCTATCTGCGCCTGATCACTACTCATACCCTTTTCTTCCATTGAAGCTATAGCAGACATCATCTTCTTGTAATCGTGAGGGATTATCTTCTTGAACTTAGGCAGATATTCCTCAAAGTTATCAAGAATACGCTTGCCCTTTTCAGAGCCTGTTGCGTCAACGTGCTGCTGGATAAGGTCTTTGAGCTGAATTATATCGTACTTCTCCTTGACCTCAGAGAAAAGTACCATTTCCTTGTTGAGTCTTGTGTAAAGGTGTCTGTCCTCGTCAAGAACGTAAGCTACACCGCCCGACATACCTGCCGCAAAGTTTTTGCCCGTCTTGCCGATAACTACCACACAGCCGCCTGTCATATACTCACAGCCGTGGTCGCCAACGCCCTCGACAACTGCCACTGCGCCTGAGTTTCTTACGCAGAAACGCTCGCCTGCAACACCGTCGATGAACGCCTTACCGCTTGTTGCGCCGTAAAGTGCAACGTTACCGATAATGATATTGTCCTCGGCTTTGAAAGTGGAATCCTTTGGAGGATAAACAACGAGCTTACCGCCTGAAAGTCCCTTGCCGAAATAATCGTTAGAGTCGCCCACAAGCTCGAGGGTCAAGCCGTTCGGGATAAATGCGCCGAAGCTCTGTCCGCCTGAGCCGTTGCAGACTATCTTGTATGTATCGTCAGCAAGTGTGTTATAATACTTTCTTGTTATCTCTGAGCCGAAGATAGTACCGAATGAACGGTCTGTGTTCTTGACATTTACTGTGATAGACTTCTTCTCACCACTCTCAAGATTTTTCTCGAACTCCTTCATGAGTACCTTTTCATCAAGAGTGTTTTCAAGCTTGAAGTCATACTTGGATTTCTTGTTGTATTCTACCTTTTCTGAAACGTAATCAGAGTTGATGATATTAGAAAGGTCAACTTGTGCCGCAGTGCCTGTGATACCAGCCTTTGGCTTGATAAGGTCAATTCTTCCCACAAGCTCGTCAACTGTTCTTACGCCAAGCTTTGACATATATTCTCTAAGCTCGGAAGCCACGAATATCATAAAGTTCATTACATATTCAGGCTTGCCGGGGAACTTCTTTCTAAGCTCCGGGTTCTGTGTTGCAACACCAAATGGGCAAGTATCAAGATTACATACTCTCATCATTGCACAGCCGAGTGTTATCAGCGGAGCTGTTGCAAAGCCGAACTCCTCTGCGCCAAGGATCGCTGCGATAACAACATCACGGCCTGTCATGAGCTTGCCGTCTGTTTCGATAACGACCTTGTTTCTAAGACCGTTCTTGATAAGGGTCTGATGTGCTTCTGCAAGTCCAAGTTCCCATGGAAGTCCTGCATTGTAGATAGAGTTTCTCGGAGCCGCACCTGTACCGCCGTCATAGCCTGAGATAAGGATAACACCTGCGCCTGCCTTTGCAACGCCTGCCGCAACTGTACCAACACCGCACTCAGAAACAAGCTTTACAGAAATTCTTGCGTTCTTGTTTGCGTTTTTCAGGTCATAGATAAGCTGAGCCAAGTCCTCGATAGAGTAGATATCGTGGTGTGGCGGAGGTGAGATAAGCGACACGCCAGGTGTGGAGTGTCTTGTTTTAGCTATCCATGGATAAACCTTTTTGCCAGGGAGATGACCGCCCTCGCCAGGCTTTGCTCCCTGTGCCATTTTTATCTGTATCTCATCAGCAGATGTGAGGTATCTTGAAGTTACACCGAAACGTCCCGAAGCCACCTGCTTGATAGCTGAACATCTGTCCTCAGAAGTACCCTTTGTGAGAAGTCTGTCAAGGCTCTCACCGCCCTCGCCTGAGTTTGACTTGCCGTGAAGTCTGTTCATTGCGATAGCAAGTGCTTCATGAGCTTCCTGCGAGATAGAGCCGTAGGACATAGCGCCCGTCTTAAATCTTCTTACAATAGAATCAACGCTCTCAACTTCCTCCAGTGGAACAGGATTTTCAGCAAAGTTGAAATCCATAAGACCTCTGATGTTCACAGGGTCCATTTCCTCAGAGATAAGCTTTGAATACTTCTTGTATGTTTCATAGTCACCAGTCCTTGCAGCCTGCTGGAGCAGATAGATAGACTGAGGATTGTAGAGATGCTCCTCCTTGCCGCTTCTGAACTTGTGGCTTCCTCTTGATTCAAGCTCTGTGTCTGTGCCAAGTCCAAGAGGGTCAAAGGCTGATGTATGAAGTCTGTCAACATTTTTCTCGATGTCAGATATTGTGATACCGCCTATTCTGCTGACAGTACCTGTGAAATACTTGTTTATAACGTCCTGACCGATACCGATAGCCTCGAATATCTGTGAGCCTTGATATGACTGTATAGTAGAGATACCCATTTTTGAAGCTATCTTTACGATACCATGGAGAACAGCCGCATTATAATCGTCAACAGCGGCATAGTAATCCTTGTCGAGAAGGTCGTCAGCAATAAGCTCGTGGATAGTTTCCTGAGCAAGATAAGGGTTGATAGCGGAAGCACCATAGCCAAGCAGTGTTGCAAAATGATGAACTTCTCTAGGCTCGCCGCTTTCGAGGATAATAGCAAGAGATGTTCTCTTCTTTGTAACAACAAGGTGCTGATGAAGCGCTGATACTGCAAGCAGTGACGGGATAGCAAGGTGGTTCTCGTCAACTCCCCTGTCTGAAAGGATAAGGATATTTGCGCCCTCGCTGAACGCCTTGTCTGCTTCTATATAAAGTCTGTTTATAGCCTTTTCAAGTCTTGTGTTCTTATAATAAAGTATAGGGATAACAGCTACCTTAAAGCCAGGAATGTGCATATTCTTTATTTTAAGGATATCTGTTGAGGTAAGGATAGGGTCGTGTATCTTCATTACCTTGCAATTTTCAGGCTTTTCTTCAAGAATGTTGCCGTCCTCACCGATATAGACAGTTGTGGAGGTAACTATTTCCTCTCTGATAGCGTCTATAGGCGGATTTGTTACCTGTGCAAAGAGCTGTTTGAAGTAGTTGAACAGTGGCTGAGGCTCTTTTGAAAGCACCGCAAGCGGGCTGTCTGTACCCATAGCGGCAATAGACTCAGAGCCGTTCTTTGCCATTGGCAGGATAGATGTCATAACGTCCTCATAAGTATAGCCAAAAGCTTTCTGAAGTCTTTGTCTTTCCTCGTAGCCGTGTTCCTCTACCTTGATGTTTGGTATCTTAAGGTCTTTAAGTCTGACAAGGTTGCTGTCAAGCCACTCGCCGTAAGGCTGCTTTGAAGCGTAGTATTCCTTAAGCTCGTCATCGTCGATAACTCTGCCCTGAACAGTATCAACAAGAAGCATTTTGCCTGGGCGAAGTCGTTCCTTTTCAACGATATTGTCTGACGGGATAGGAAGTGCGCCAACCTCAGATGAAAGGATAAGATTGCCGTCCTTTGTGATATAATATCTTGACGGACGCAGACCGTTTCTGTCAAGCACTGCACCCATGATATCTCCGTCAGAGAAAAGGATAGAAGCAGGTCCGTCCCATGGCTCCATCATAGTTGCGTAATACTGATAGAAGTCTTTCTTAGCCTGACTCATCGTGCCGTTGTTATCCCATGGCTCAGGGATCGTTATCATGACAGCCAGTGGCAGATCCATTCCACTCATGACCAAAAATTCAAGTGTGTTGTCGAGCATTGCTGAGTCAGAGCCTTCTGTGTTTACAACAGGTGTGACTTTATCAAGGTCTCCCTTCAAATGCTCAGACTTCATCGTTTCCTCACGAGCGAGCATTTTATCAGCATTGCCTCTGATAGTGTTTATCTCACCGTTGTGAACGATCATTCTATTAGGATGAGCTCTCTGCCAGCTTGGGTTTGTGTTGGTAGAAAATCTTGAATGTACCATAGCGATAGCAGACTCGTAGTCCTTATCCTGAAGGTCAGGGAAGAACTTTCTGAGATCCTGCACAAGGAACATTCCTTTATATACTATAGTTCTGCTTGAAAGCGATACAACGTAGGTGTCCTCATTCGACTGCTCGAACACACGTCTTGCAACATATAGCTTGCGGTCAAAATCAAGACCCTTTTTAACGCCCTTTGGACGCTTGATGAAGCACTGCATTATGGCAGGCATACACTGGGCAGCTCTCTTGCCAAGCACCTCAGGCTTTGCAGGAACGACTCTCCAGCCAAGGATCTCCAGACCCTCTTTTTCGGCGATTATCTCAAACATCTTCTTTGCCTGATTTCTCGCAAGCTCGTTCTGTGGGAAGAAGAACATACCAACGGCATAGTCTCTCTCCTCGCCAAGCGTGATTCCAAGCTCAGCGGCGGCGATCTTCTTGAAGAATTTATGTGAGATCTGAAGCAGGATACCTACTCCGTCACCTGTTTTGCCCTCTGCGTCCTTACCAGCACGATGCTCAAGCGTTTCAACGATAGTCAGCGCATTTGCAACAGTATCGTGGCTCTTTTTGCCCTTAATGTTCACAACAGCACCTATTCCGCAGTTATCATGCTCGAATTTCGGTGAATACAGGCTTTTTACATTAGTCATATCCTCCATGCGTTCCATTTTTATCACCCTTTCCTGCCAAACTGTAAAAAAATTATAGCTTATCGTTCAGCAACGTATGTTATTTCACGGCTCATAGCCGATTTTTAGCTGTTTTTAATAAAAAAATTTGCAGGAAGAAATTAAAATCCTGCAATCCTGCATAAGCGCAAGTAAACCCAAAGCGTGGTTTTTCACACAAATGCAAGAAAATAGCCTTTTGCCGTCTTTTTTGGCGGCTTAATCATTATAACACACATTACAGCAAAATGCAAGAGCGAATGATAAAACTTGCATAAATTCATTATTAATTTTTAGTTAATCGGTATACATATATAACTTATGATTTCATATCGCTTTCCTAGGTAAACCTTGCAAACTAACGTAACAACGCTCTTTTCAGCTTATTTACAGCCATTTTCAGCGGAGAATCGTACTCTTTGTAAAAATGCTAATAATCCTTAGAATTGTTCCAGTCACCACCCCATTTCCAGCCATGACGCCTGAAAATGCAATAGCAAAGGTCTGTTCTGTCAATCTTGTGATCAAAAGCCTTGTCACGGTCTGCATACTCTGTAGCATTGGCAGGCATGACCTTATCCCCCACTATATAGGGATTTATAAGAGGGTTTATGTCTATCGCCCTGCCGTAACTGTGAGCCGAAATAGTGTTTGTACCAGCCACCACCCTATAGTTGAAGGCAGAGGAATTGTTATCCGCCATTGACCTTTCATCATCAGCGTCATACTCGTCCACGAGCTTGATTTTTTCTATCTCATAACCGCCCTCGAAAAGCTCATAGAAGATATCCAGAACCTCCTGCGCAAGCTTCCTCGCCACGATAAGCTCCCCAGACTGCACCTTATGCTCAAAGTCATAATATCTCACACGCAGATAGGCAAGGTCGCCCAGCTTCACATAGGGATTTTCCTTATAGGAAACGCCTTTGATACGCTCTATCACCTCATTTGGAAGCTCCTCAGCCGTAAAGCCCTCTCTGTATAATATCTTTTCCATAAAAAACACTCCTTACAAAAAGCGGTCAAGGCATGATACCTTGACCGTCCTTATTATTTATCCGCAGACTTGTAGTACATAACAACAGGCGTACCGTAAGGCACGTTGTCATAAACATATTTGGCGTCGTCATAGCTCATATTTATACAGCCGTGAGAGCCGTTGTATTTGTATATCTCACCGCCGAAATATCCGCCTCGCCACGTTGAATCGTGAAGACCTATTCCGCAGAGAGAAACGTTGTTCCAGAAGTTGCACTTTGTATCCCACTCGTCGCCATCGGCATTTGTGTCTTTCATACGCTTGTTGGTCTCCTTTGACCACAGCTTATAAACACCGGGGAGAGTTGTTCTCGCCTTAGATGTGGTCTGACCTGAAACTATATAGGTATCGAGCTTTTTCTTACCCTTTTCATAATACCACAGGTGCTGGTCGGTAAGGTCTATCTCGATATAAGTGTCGCCTATATCATCGTCCTTGCTTCTCGCAGACTCAACGCCTGTAAAGTCATAATAGCCGGTACTGTAATAGATAGGGTCTACCTTGTCAACGCTCTCGCCCTTTTCAAGCATATCCACAAGATCGTCACAAGTCTTTTCCTGATCTATCCACCAGCCGTATTTAGCATCAGAGCTTGTCGGCACGATTATGTCGCCCTGCAAAGTGGCGTGGAATTTTCTCTTAGTATTATATGTATCATACTTCTTTGCGAGCTTTTCCACATACTCCATGGCTTTCTTTCTGTCCACAGTGTAGCTTCCGTCATCTTTGAGCTTTATGATCTTCATAAGCTCCTCGCCCGTGAGAGTTTCTGTGGTGTAGTCAAAATCATATGTGACAGAAAGCTGGAAAACATCATTTCGTTTCTTGCAATCGTCCTCAAGGTCTGCGCTCTTCACCTCAGGAAGGGAATAACAACCTGTGTCTTTGTCAAGCTCAACGCTAAGCTCACCTGTCGCCACGCTTTGCGTAACATAAGCTTCAAGCTTTTTCATATCGGTTATCTTGTTTCCCTGCACCTCAGGGGTGATAACATAAGCCGTCTTATCCTCGTTAAGACCAAGCTTTGCATCGGCAGTTTCAACATCGCCCCAGTTTGCTTTCTCCACAAGTTTCTGAAGCTTCTCAACATCAAATGTGATGTCCTCATTAAAACTATAGGTGGAGTTCTGTATAAATCCAGAGAACCATGTTTTTCTGTTCACGCTGTCATAGATCTTCTGAAGCTCGTCCTTGCCGCTTAGTCTGTAATCAAAATCAGCTGTCTTGAAAACAACAGGCGTGCCGTCGATAGTTTTGACCGTAAGCTCATAAGGCATATCGTTCACCCCGAGCAGATCGCAAGCCTGTTCAAATGTCCTTCCGCCCACGTCAATGCCATTCACTGTTGTGCCGCTCAGGAATCTGTTGCTATAGTAAGCTCTTCCAATGAAATATCCTCCGCCCACAACTATCACGATAGCCGCTGCCGCAGTGCCGCAGATAATGCCGATATTGTTGCGTTTTTTCTTTCTTTTCTTATTCTTTGATGAACCTTTGACAGAGCTGTTTTTCTTCACAGATGCCGCAGTCTTTTTCTTTATTTTTGTGGAATTTTCCGTCATCAATTATCCTCCTGTACAAAATGACGTTCGGCATTTGCCGACAATGTATCAAGAATAATTATATCATGCTTTTTTCCTTTTGTCTATAGGATAGACTGAAAAATTTGTCACAAAAAGAGTGCCGGATATTATTATTTAATGTACAAATAAACGTACTGCAAACAAACTGCACGCAAACACAGAAAAAAATATCGGGCAGATAACTCCACCCGATACAATATCAATCTTTTATATACTTGTTCTTGACCTCGCTGTAGGTCTTGCAGAAGCGGTCATGGGAGATATACGCTCCCCAGCTCATGTTATCGTCCACCTGAGGGTCCATAACATATACCTGACCGTTTATCGTTACCTCCACCCACATATGATAGCCGTAACCGCCTGCCGCCATAGCGGTCTTGCCGTCAACGGTCTTTGCGTCAAAGCCTATGTAGCCAAGCATTGCGGCGTAAACGTAAGAATATTCTGTGCAAGTGCCGTAACCGTCCTCAAGAACAGCCTTGACAGGATTTGCCCAGCCGCCGTAATCGTAGACCGTGTTCTTTATAATATAATCGTAGCAAGCCACAGCCTTTTCGTAGTTTGTCATATCATCTGATATTATCTTATGGAGATATTTCAGAAGTATCTTTTCTTCCTTTGCGCTGAGCGTCGCCTTTGGATCAAGCACTGCAGAATTAAGTCGCTGTGCAGGGGTCTTGCCGTTGTCGACAACAGGCGCAGTGGTTGTAGTTGTAACAGGCTTTTTAGTTGTTGTCACCTTAGTGGTGGTGGTCTTTTTCTTGGTAGTAGTCACCGCAGGCGTTGAGGTCGTAACAGGGGCAGTTGTTGTCTTTGCAGTGGTAGTAGTTTTTGCAGTAGTAGTTTTCACTGTTGTAGTCTTTTTTGTAGCCTTTGAGGCAACAGTATCGCTGTCAGTAGTGCTGACAGGGGCGGAAGTAACAGCAGAAACCTTTGTTTCAGACTTTGAAGCCTGCTGAGTTTTCTTTGTCACAAGGCTTACTGATATGCTAAGCTTTGTGTCAGCGGAAGTCACGCTCTGCACTGCGGTCACTGACGCTGGCTTCTGTGATACTACAGAGGTCGTTACGCTCTCTGATCTCAAAGCTGTTTCGGAAGCTGACTTTGTTGCCTTTGTTGTTTCGCTTTTTGCAGTTTTTACAGCCTTTACAGCCTCGGTCTGAGAATTTTTCGCAGTTTCCTTGACGGCTGATGTTGTAAGAACAGTTGTGATATCCCCGATCTGCTCAGATGTTTCCTTGTCAGAAACAGCAGAAATGACCTTTGCATTTTCAGGCGGCATGACCGCACATGGCTGGATAACGTTTTTATCAAGTGTCGCAAAAGTCACAGCAGATACTGTCACAACTCCGCAGGCAGAAAGCACAGCCACACAGCGGGATATTCCCGACTTCAAATAACCCAATTCAGAACGCTCCTTTCAAACGTGATAAACTACACCATATTATAATGAATAAGGTTACAAAAGTCAAGGGGCATTGTAATCAAATTGTAATTTTCAAGCCGTTTTTTCGCTCATTTATGAAGTTTATATGAACGTCAAGTTACAACCATTGTACATTTTTTATCCCAGGAACGACAATAAGGGTTCTATTTTTATCACTTTTAACAAATTTCGCAAAACTTTTATTAATAATACCGAAAAACGGACACCTGCGTTACAAAAGCCCATATTTCCCACGATATTTTACATATCTATCCACAAAATCACCCACGCAAAAAAAGAACGCTGACACAAGCCAGCGTTCCCTTTTTGAAGTATATGAAGTATATATGGAGAAAAAAGTATATGTGTAAATTTCATCTTTTTATCTTTCTCTTATTGTGTTTATATCATACTCCGCCAATGTGACAGTTTTATGATAGTGTGCTGAAAACTAATACACAAAAAAAATAAGTGCAAAAAAAACGCCTGCCATATGACAGACGTTTTCTCTTAGTTTAAGTAAATTACTCAGCCTGAGGTGCTCCTACAGGGCAAGTACCTGCACAAGAACCGCAGTCGATGCACTCGTCAGCGTTAATAACACACTTACCATCAGCCTCGGAGATAGCTCCTACTGGACATGCGTCCATGCAAGCGCCGCAGCCGATGCACTCATCACTAATCTTATAAGCCATTTTCACAGACCTCCTTGCATAAATTCTACAAGTATCATATCAAATACTATACTTATATAATAACACATTTTCTGAAAAAATCAAGAGGTTTTCGGCATTTCATAAAAATTTCACATAGATTTTAAGTGATTTTTCGGTTAGTATTCACTAATTAGCTAGATACTTGCCAATTCCTGCTGTGAGATAAGTGCAAATCCTGCTTCACTCAAAGCTTCCAGAGCGGCTGTAACGTTCTCCACTCTAAGGATAAGGTAAGCCGTGTTTTCCTTAGTGTTTATAAATGCAGAATACATATACTCAACGCTGATGTTGTCATTGTAGAGAGCTTTCATTGCTTCTGAAAGTCCGCCTGGGCGGTCATTTATCTCCACTGCAAGCACCTGAGTGGTGGTAACGGAAAAGCCCTCTGTTTTCAAGGCTGAAACTGCTTTTTCAAAATCGTCAACGATAAGTCTGAGAATACCGAAATCCTTTGTGTCAGCAAGCGACATTGCACGGATATTCACATCATTATCCCCAAGTATTTTTGTAACGGCAGACAATCTGCCAGGTCTATTTTCAATGAAAACCGAAAGCTGTTTTACTGTCATAAAATTACCCCCTGTCTTTTAGACAAGCTTTCTCTTGTCGATAACTCTTACTGCCTTGCCCTCAGAACGTGGAATGCTCTTTGGCTCAACAAGTCTTATCTTCGCCTTGATGCCAAGGATATTATGGATATCGTTGGATATCTTCTTTTCAAGATCCTCAATAGACTTGACAGTATCAGAGAACATATCGTCATTAAGCTCGACTCTTATCTCGAAAGTATCAGAATTGTTCACCCTGTCAACTACTATCTGATAGTTAGGGCTTGCCTTTGATATCTTAAGAAGCACTGACTCTATCTGCGATGGGAACACGTTTACACCCTTAATGATGAGCATATCGTCGCTTCTGCCCATTGGCTTGCACATTTTGACGAGAGTTCTGCCACATGAGCATTTCTCTCTTGTAAGAATACAAATATCTCTTGTTCTGTATCTCAGCAGAGGGAAAGCTTCCTTTGTGATACTTGTGAATACAAGCTCGCCCTTTGAGCCTTCAGGAAGCACCTCTCCTGTGTCAGGGTCGATTATCTCTGCGATAAAGTTGTCCTCATTGATGTGCATACCAGACTGTGCTTCGCACTCGAAAGCTACGCCAGGACCGCTTGTTTCTGTCAGACCATAGATATCGTAAGCCTTGATGCCAAGAAGATTCTCTATCTCGTGACGCATTTCCTCCGTCCAAGGCTCAGCACCGAAGATACCAGCTTTGAGTGTAAGATCTTCTGGCTTTATGCCCATTTCCTTTACAGTTTCACCTATATAAGCGGCATATGACGGAGTACAGCACAGGATAGTAGAACCTAGATCCTGCATGAACTGTATCTGTCTTTCTGTGTTTCCTGATGACATCGGCAGAGTAAGACAGCCCACCTTATGAGAGCCGCCGTTAAGACCTGCTCCGCCTGTAAAAAGTCCATAGCCATATGCAACGTGGCAAACGTCGTCTTTTGTTCCGCCTGCGGCAACTATAGCTCTTGCACAGCAATTTTCCCAAAGGTCGATATCATGCTGAGTGTAGAAAGCCACAACTCTCTTGCCTGTGGTTCCGCTTGTAGAATGTATTCTCACGCACTCTGAAAGCGGCTTTGCAAGCAGACCGTAAGGATAAGCCTCACGCAGATCAGCCTTTGAAAGGAACGGCAGCTTGTACAGGTCCTCAATGCCGTGGATATCATCAGGCGTTACGCCCTTTTCTTCCATAAGCTTCTTGTAGTATGGCACATTGTCCCAGACGTGCTTGACCTGCTTGACAAGTCTTTCGCTCTGGAGTTTTTTCATGTCCTCGTGCGCCATGCACTCGATCTCTTCGTTCCAATATTTTCCCATTGGAACACACCTCCTGTTAAAATGGTTTCGGTCATATTACTCGGGTATCAACTTTGCACAAGTATCATACGCCGTACATTTCTTCAAGCATCTTAATGCCTGTTTTCGTTTTGAACACCTTGTCACGGAAGCTTTTTATGCTCTCTTTGGAAAGGCTGTCCTCGAAAGCGTTCACAAGGAAATCTGCTTCCAAGAGTATCTGCCAGTCAAGCCCCTGGGCGCCCTCATAGGTGTGATGATGTGCGATAAGGAAGCACACCCTGTCTATGATATTCTCATCAAAGTCAAGCTCTGTGAGCATTTTCCGTGCAGGCTCAGGACCTAACTGTTCCTGAAGCTTTCCGCCGCAGTGACACTTGCCGTATCTCTCCTCCGCAGGCTTTATGCCTATATCATGCACCACCGACGCAACGTCAAGACAGTACATGGCGCGGATATCAAGCCCCTCTGCCCTGCCAATGACACGGGCAAAGGTATGCACCTTTATAAAGTGCTGTATACGCTTAGGGTCGCCGCTGAAAAACTCGGTCATTTTTATGATAAGGCCGCTTATCTCGTCCATTATTTTACCTCTCTGCCGAGAGCGAACGCCTTTTTATTCAGTTCAAGGAACTTTGCAGGAACACAGTTTTCAAGAGCCTTCTGCCAAACGTCCTCGTCAAAAGCCATTTTAGTTGACACAACGCCCATGAGAACAACGTTTGAAGCCTTTGCAGTACCAGCCTGCTCCGCAAGTGCCAGTGCGTCAACAGCGATAACGTCAACGCCCTCTGCTTTAAGCTTGCCTATGATATCCTCAGGGTAAACAGCCGCACCTGTTATAACAGGCATTGGGTCTATCTGCTGAGTTGAAGTGATGATATGTCCGCCCTTCTTGAGATATGAAACATATCTTGCGGCTTCAAGCTGTTCAAAGCTGATGATGATATCAGCTTCGCCTTTTTCAACTACAGGCGAGCATACCTCGCTGCCGTACTTAACGTATGTAACAACGGAGCCGCCACGCTGGCTCATTCCGTGTACCTCGCTGACCTTGACATCAAACCCCTGTGAGAGAAGCACGTTTCCTATTATTCTTGACGCAAGCAGTGAACCCTGTCCGCCTACGCCCACTATCATAATTGATCTTGTTTTCATTATTTACACCTCGAAATATATGTTATCATTAGTCGCATATCGCACCCAGCTTACACATTTCCTTGCATATGCCGCAGCCTACGCACTGTGTATGGTCGATAACGCACTTGCCGTCATGGATAGATATAGCAGGACAGCCTATCTTCAAGCACTGCTTACAGCCAACGCACTTATCCTTGTTTACCTTGAGAGGTGGATTGTGCTTTACATATTTAAGAAGTGCGCATGGACGTCTTGAAATAATAACGCTTGGTTCTTCCTTGGCAAGCTCTTCCTTGATAACAGCCTCTGTTTCAGCCATGTGATATGGGTCAACGACTCTTACGCTCTTGATACCAAGTGAATGGCAGAGCATTTCAAGGTCAACGGCATAAGCAGGGTCGCCCTTAAGGTTTTTACCGGTTGTAGGGTTCTGCTGATGACCCGTCATACCTGTGATAGAGTTATCGAGAATGATAACAGTTGAATTTGTGGAGTTATATGCAACGTTCACAAGACCTGTCATACCGCTGTGCATGAATGTAGAGTCACCGATAACGGCAACAGACTTCTTCTCAGCCTCTGCACCTCTTGCCTTGTTAAATCCGTGAAGTCCGCTGATAGAAGCACCCATGCAGATAGTTGAATCCATAGCACAAAGCGGTGCTGTTGCGCCGAGAGTGTAACAGCCGATATCGCCTGATACCATAACGCCCAGCTTATGCAGGCAATAGAACAGACCTCTGTGAGGACATCCCGGACACATAACAGGAGGTCTTACAGGCACGTTATCCTCAAATGTGATATACTCAGGCTTCTCGCCAAGTATCTTTTCAGCAACGATAGTCTGTGATATCTCGCCCATAAGGCTGAAAAGCTCCTTGCCGATAACGTTCACACCGTTCTTCTTGCAATGTGTTTCGATAACATCGTCAAGTTCCTCGATCACATAGACCTTTTCGCACTTTGCGGCAAAGTCCTTTATTATCTGAATTGGCATTGGGTTTACGATACCGAGTTTGAGATATGAAGCCTTGTCGCCAAGTGCTTCCTTTGCATACTGATATGAGATACCGCTTGTGATAACGCCTATCTTTGTATCGTTCATCTCTACCTTGTTGAGTGGTGAAGTTTCGGCATAATCAGCGATAGCTTTCATTCTTGCCTCAACAACAGGGTGACGGCGGATAGCGTTACCAGGCATCATAACATACTTCTGGATATTCTTTTCATATGGGATATTCTCCCTTTCCTCTCTCTCGCAAAGCTCAACAGCTGACTGAGAGTGAGAAACTCTGGTGGACAGTCTTACGATAACAGGAACATCGAACTTTTCAGAAAGCTCGAAAGCAGCCTTAGCAAACTCCTTGCACTCTCCTGAATCGGAAGGCTCTATCATCATTGTCTTAGAAGCGATAGCATGGTGACGTGAATCCTGCTCGTTCTGTGACGAGTGCATACCAGGGTCATCGGCGACAGCTATTACCATACCTGCCGTTACGCCTGTGTAGCCTGCTGTGTAAAGAGGGTCAGCGGCAACGTTAAGACCAACGTGCTTCATTCCGCAGAAGCTTCTTGCACCACCTATAGAAGCACCAAGAGCAACTTCCATTGCCACCTTTTCATTAGGCGCCCACTCAGCATATACCTCGTCATATTTTGCAACAGCTTCTGTTATCTCAGTTGACGGAGTACCAGGGTAAGATGATACAACCTTACAGCCTGCCTCATACAGACCTCTTGCAAACGCCTCGTTTCCAAGCATTAGTTTTTTCATACAATAAATCTTTCCTTTCACTGCACCGACCATTTTTTCGTGGTCGGTAGAAATAAACAATAATTAAAATAGATACAAGTAATTATACCACAAATTTCACCAAAATGCAACAACTTTTTTGATTTAAAGCACCAATAGAGCGTTATAAAAAGTTTGCTTACGGCAATTTTGTCAGTTTGCATAAAATATCAAGGGAGCTTCTGTGCAAAAATTCACCTATAGGCACACATACACGCACACATGAAACGTGCAGCGCACGTTTTGAGCAACAAAAAATAGATTGCCGACAGGCGATACAAGAGTGTTGCAAAAGGCTTAAACAAGCGGGACGTCGAGGGCGCCGTCCCCTACAATCAACGTAAATACGCTGTTTGTATGTAGGGGCGAACAGTGTTCGCCCGTTGATTTGACATTTTGGCAAAAGAAAAAGGGACGGAAGTCAAATTCCGTCCCTTTAACGTTATTTTTATGGAGAATGAAGTTACAAGCTATATCTTTGAATAGCCGAAGCTGTTTACCAAAGCGTCGACCTTCTGTCCTGATTTGCACATTGGGCATTCTGATGATGTATATGTCATGTAATCAGGCAGATCCTTTTCTGTGAAAAGGGCGTGGATAGCAGTGCCGTTGTTCTCTTTGATAGCGGAGAATATGGAAGCTATTCCTACAAGGTTGCCGTTATAGTATTTCAGACAGTCCATTGCTCTGTTTATGCTCTTTCCAGTTGAAACGGAAGCGATAAGCAGAAGCACCTGTTTGCCCCATATCTTCTTCTGAGTGTTATCTCTGAATATCATCTGATTTACAGCGTTTAGCTCAGGCGTTACTACATTTACGTCTGCACCGCTGTTTATGCCGCTTTCGCCAAGGCTTTCAGCGAGAAAGGCACCGATGATCTCTGTGCCTTCAAGGCATATGATAGTGTCGATATGTGTTGAAACATAGGTGGCTGCCAATGCCTTTGCGGCTTCCTTTGCCATTTTATAACCAGTTTTAAGAGATGTTATATCTACATAATAATTGATATGCGAGTGGTTAGTTGCATAGTGACCCGGTATAACGCCTATCTGTATCTTGCTGTTGCCTGCTGCCTGTATAATTTGCATACGTTCTTCCAAAATAAAGACCTCCTTACAAGTAAAGTGTGAACAGTATGTTGCTATTCGTTATTATATCACATATGAACAAGATTTTCAATGCTATTTTTGATGAATTTTGCTATATATTTTTGTGACAATACACAATTAATAAACTGATAAATCAAAATTTACAGCGATTTATTTGTAATTCGTGAGGTGTTGTGTATATTGTTGTGTAAACGAATGTATGATTTGTACAAAATTCTGCTTGTAATTTTATTGGAAAATGTGTATAATTGAATGAGGAAAACTTTGAGCAGCTCTGTGATAAAGCTTTGCTGTTGATAAATGGCGTATCGGAGGAGGTCTTTTTATATGAGGACAAGAAAGCTTTTGTCGGGGCTTGGAGCGGCTGTGATGTCGCTTATGATGATAATACCGTGGGCGGTGTATGCGGACAGCCCTCAGACGGAGGACAGCTCCATTGTGACGGAAAGCTCTGCGGCGGAGGCTATGGCGGAGCAGGAGGTTATCAAGGCGCAGAAAAACTCCACCCAGAACACTGAGACCGATTGGGTGCTTTTCGGCTGTATCGGCGGCGGTGCGGTGGTAGTGCTTATAATGATAGGGCTTATGGCTAAGAAAAAATAATACATATTAGGGCGGCGTGGGCTGCCCTTTTTTTGTTGGGGTGATTTGTTACAATCTGTATTGGTGAATGCTGTTTGCACCGAGAGTGTTTAAAAACATCAGGTGCCTCTGCGGGATAGTACGAGAAATTTTTTTTGTTTGCAACTTTTTTTGTTATTGCACGTCTTTATAGATGAGGGAAATTCTTATGAGTTTCTTAAAACAACGTCTTTTTTTATTGACTTGTATTCTTTTTATGGTATAATGTATACATAAAAACAGATAAGAACAAAAGACAACAGGACAGCAAGATAACAAAGAATAATACGCTCATGCTATACCCTTATGGGGAGAGTGGGGCTGTTTTATCCGTCTGGCTGCTGTCAGGCGGATTTTTTTTATGCTGTTTTGAAAAAATCACAAACGGAGGTATTGCAATGACCACGAAAAAAAGGATATGCACTGTTATAATAGTGCTTGTTATCGTCTGCGCAGTGTGTGTGGGAGGCTTTTTCGTATGGAAAAAGACCGGCAAGGGAGGCTCAAAAAGCTCACAGAAGGTATATGTGCAGAAGGTATCGTCGCTTAACACAGTGTCGGACTTCAAGCTTTCTAATTGCTCGTTTTTGGGCGTTGTTGAGGCGCAGGAGTCTGTGGACGTAAAGTATGACAGCTCAAAGACGGTGGACGAGATACTTGTTAAGGACGGTGACTCTGTTAAAAAGGGTGACAAGCTTCTTACATATGACGTTGAGGCTATAAACCTTCAGCTTGAGCAGGCTAAGCTTGAGGTCGAGAGGCTTCAGAACGAGATAACCTCAAACAAGAGCCAGATAGCTGAGCTTGAAAAGGAAAAGAAAAACGTTGATCAGGACGCCGCTGTGTCATACACGACACAGATACTTTCTTTGCAGAGCGACATCGCCAAGAACGAATATGACATAAAGGCTAAAAACGTTGAGATCAAAAAGCTGGAGGTTTCCACAAAGAACGCATACGTCACCGCTTCTATTGACGGAACTGTTAAGAACGTCAAGACGGTGGACAAGCTTCAGGAGGACGGCGGCGACGTTATAATGCAGATAACAGAAGAGGGCGACTACAGAATAAAGGGCAGATTCAACGAGCAGAACAGCACTGACATCATGCAGGGCGTTTCTGTTATCGTAAAGTCAAGGCTTGATGATTCCACTTGGAAGGGCGAGATAACTTCTGTTGACACAAGTCCGCAGAAAAATTCTGACGATATGTACATGTACAGCTACGGTTCAAGCGATGAGATGAGCCAGTCTTCAAACTATGCTTTCTATGTTAAGCCTGAGAGCTTTGACGGACTTATGCTCGGTCAGCACGTTCTTATCGAGATAGACAACGGACAGGACACTTCTATAAACAAGACGGGCATATGGCTCTATTCCGACTTTATCTGCAAGGACGGCAAAAAGAACTACGTCTGGGCTAAGAACGAGGACGGAAAGATAGAAAAGAGATATGTTGAAATAGGTCAGAAGGACGAGGATAACGGTGACTGCGAGATAAAATCAGGTCTTGAAAAAGGCGATTATATCGCATACCCTGACAAGTCTATCGAGGAGGGCATGACGGCTACCACAAATGAGGCTGACGTGTCTGTTCCGCCTAATGACCTTGACCCGAACGACAACACGGACGGTGACGATAATATCGAGGGCGGTGACGAGGACATCGTTTATGACGGAAGCGATGAGGACGGCATGGCTATAGACGAGGATATGCTTGCAAGCATGACGGACGAGGAGATAGAAGAATACTTCAACAAGCTTTACGGTGAAGAGGAAAATGCAGAAAATGCAGACGGTGAGAATGCCGACGCTGCTGATGCTGACGCAGCTTTCGCTGAATAAGGAGGGCTTGCAATGGTATTTGAACTGAAAAATATCTACAAGGATTATTTGCAGGGCAAGGAAGCTGTGCCTGTGCTTAAGGATATTTCCCTTGAGGTCTCAGAGGGGGAATATGTGGCGATAATGGGTCCGTCAGGCTCGGGAAAGTCTACGCTCATGAACATTATAGGCTGTCTTGACAAGCAGACAAAGGGTAGCTTTGTTTTTGACGGCTGTGACATTATGCAGGCAAAGGATAGGAAGCTTTCGGAGATAAGAAACAAGAAGATAGGTTTTGTGTTTCAGAACTTTAATCTGCTCCCTAGACAATCAGCACTTGAAAATGTGGAGCTTCCGCTGCTTTATGCGGGGGTAGGCAAAAGAGAAAGACGTCAGAGAGCAAAGGCGGCTCTTGAAAAGGTGGGGCTTGCACAGAGAATGATGTTCAAGCCTACTCAGCTTTCAGGCGGTCAGAAGCAGAGGGTGGCTATTGCAAGGGCGATAGTCAACAATCCAAAGCTTCTTCTTGCAGACGAACCCACAGGCGCTCTTGACACAAAGTCGGGCGATCAGGTAATGGAGCTTTTCAAGGAGCTTAATGACGACGGTGTTACTATCGTTATGATAACACACGAGCCTGACATTGCAAGATGTGCAAAGAGGATAATGTATATCCGTGATGGCGAGCTTCATGGAGAAAAGGCAGGTGAGCAGGAATGAAAAAGGTAATAATAACACTCCTGTGCATAGCTATCCTTGGCGGAGGCGGATATGCGGGAGCAATGAAATATAAGAAAAATCAGGACAAGAAAACTGTTGTGTCGGTAGTTCCTGTTGACCTTATGGCGGAAACTGCGGATAGTTACGAGTGGGACAGCTCAGTGAACATGGACGGGCAGATAGTTTCTGCCAATGCTCAGAGAATTACTCTTGACAACGAGAAGCTTGTTAAAAAGGTGTTTGTAAAAAAGGGCGACACTGTGAAAAAGGGCGACACTATACTTGAATATGACATGACGGTGGTGGAGCTGGAGCTTTCACAGAAAGAAAATCAGGTAAAGGTCTGCGAGCAGAACATCAAAATGGCTGAAAAGGAGCTTGCTAAATACAAGCTTTTAAAGCCTTCTGAGGACGCACCGCAAGAGCCTGACGATCCAGAGCCTGAGCCGGAACCAGAGCCGGAACCAGACCCAGAGCCAACTCCAGATCCTGAGCCAACTCCTGAGCCTGTGGAAACTGTGGACGTTGTAAAGGCTGTTTTCCAGACGAAAAATGCAGGCACAAAGGACGATCCTTACATTATAAACTGCAACAGGAACACAAAGGTATCCAGAGCGTTTCTTGAAAGGATAAAGACAACGGGGGCTTATGCGGAGCTTTGCGTTTATGATGATAATTCAAACTTTATATACAAGTGGATAGTCAACCATGAAACAATTGGCAAAAAGGCTCTTGCAGACTGGACAGTTTCGCAGGGGATAACTGAGGACAAGGAAAGCGGTACGCTTTCTCTTGACACTTCTGTGGAGCAGTTCGGCAAGTTCTCTATCGTTGTGCCTGCAGGCTCAGACCGCAGTGATGACAGTGCTGGCGACAGCGATGATACTGATGATATCGACAATGGCGGTGATGCGGATATACCTGATAACGGTGATTATGATGATAATGACGCCGGCATAGATGTCACTCCTGCTGACCCGTCACAGACGGACGGTGCAAATTCAGGCTCTGAGGACTATATGCACAGCCGTGCAGAGATAAAGAAAATGATATCAGAAAAAGAGGACGAGATAAAGAGCTTAAAGCTTAACCTTAAGTCTGCAAAGCTTGACTACAATGACGCTTTGAAGAAAAAGACAGACGGCAAGGTAGTGGCTACGATCGACGGAGGGGTTTAAAAAAAAGGGCTTATCTTT
>OGPY01000780.1_pt1 | contig 27993 bp, 49 predicted proteins | sample 1553121 | NCBI WGS metagenome assembly OGPY01 (sample SAMEA2580004, study PRJEB22360) | human gut metagenome
CATCTGCTTTAAGATCAGCAAGAGTAATAGTCATTCCATTAGAGGCATCTCCACCCTATTGAGCCTAATTTCCACCACCATAAATCTTTGCAGTTCTACCATCTATTACAATTTGACCGCCACCGGTTTTAGCTCCAAAATAAGCGATTCCGTTTTCCATTAAGCCAAAAGTATTAACTCCTGACTAATAACCATATAAACCAATCTTATCTTGAACGCTGTCTTTACCCATTATAACACCGGTAAAACGATTAAAGCTGTCTTTTTCACCGGCACCAATTTGTGGAGCATATACATACTAATCTTCTTCATTAATCTCTAATGAAGTACCATCCCAACCATTGATAGCCTCATTACCATAAGTATCAAGATATAAAATAACCGGATGATAAATATATTTATTTCCCTAAGCGCATTTTAATAATGCGATACTATTATCTTCAAAAATAAAACTCGCCGCAGGTTCTAAATAATAGAGATTATCATCTTGTTCTATAGTTAATATATTCTAAGTTAAAGAAGTAATATTGCTACTTTTATCAATTCCATTAATTAAAAACTAAATATTATTACTATAAAACTATGGGTTTACGCCGGATGCAGTATATTTAATATAAGATGGAATAGAATTTATATCTATACTTTCAATTTCTTCATCAAAGAAATCAACAGCAACATCAATGGGATAGTTACAATAAATATCATAAGCTCTACCATTCTTATTATCATTAATAGTAACTTGAACTTTTACATAACCACCTGCGGGAATTGAGATTAAAGATTCCATACCGCTTGCTATTTTGCAATCATCTGTCGCACCTTCCGCAAGTTCTATATTAATTCCAGTCCACTAATAAGATAAAGTATAACTACCATTATCATTAATTAATTCTCCATCTTTATATACATAACATCTAAGTGGTAGAGTATTCTACCATGTGTTATTTCTATAAATAAGAGGATTTAATCCAGATAGTTTCAAGCCCGTAGCGGTATCAAACGGCCGCACCGCAGTTACATAAGTAGTACCATTAGTACCCTAGTCGCCATCTTTCAAGAATAGAATCTCTTTCTAGAAAGAATATTCCTATCCATCCATCGTAATAATACGAACTAATATAGTATTATTGTTAAAATTAACTTTATACTTCTACTTAATAGTATAATGCAAAATATTGTTATTGTCAACCCAGAGATTTTCTATCATAGACTAACTGGGATTATATCTTGTACTAGTGATATTATTACCGTCTGGACCAATCCATTCTACTTTATAAGAGGTGCCAACTCCATCTTTCCAAGTTAAAACAACCTATAAAGTTCTCTCTTTCTCTGCATCTTCTACTGCTATATCACCATTTGCATCATATCTAAAAGTATCTTCACCACTATAGCTAATAGTTACATCATCTTCAGAAGAGCTATTTGTAATAGTATGTTCTAATACTCCAATAATCTCGGTATGTTGCATATTATAGACGCCGCAAATAAAAGTAACAGAAGAATAAAGCAATAAGTTAGTTACTACAATTTCATTTTGCTAAAACTCTACCGCAGTATAACTACCATCAGGATACAGCATATACCAATCTCCAATAAGAACGGTATCATCTGCATTATTCTATATCTCAACAATAATATCTTCTCCTACTGTTGTTTGACGTAGAGAGAATAAATAATCGCTATTGAGATTATAAATCGTAGTTTGTGCAGTCATTACAACATTCTCATTGTAGATAACAACCAATTTATACTACTTTTGATGAACGACTTGGTCAGCAGTAAGTATCATCGTGTTGCTCTCGGACGCTGCAACGGGAGCCCAACCAACCCCAGCATTTTTATCGTACAATTCGCTTCCTAGCATAACGCTTATATCTTTCTCAAACCACTTGCACTCACAAGTAGAATCACTCATAATATTATCGCCTTGATATATCAATCTACCTACTAAATCAAGAGTAGTAATCTCGTCAGTAAACGCATTACCTTGTGGAGTAGAAATATCAAGATAGTATAAATTGTCTGTAAGATCCCGTTGTTCAACAAATTGAATTTCTATATCCTTTACAAAAATATTAGCTACAGTTCTGTTCTCTTTATCTGTAATTAAGCCAGACTCAACATAACGATCATAGATAAAATTTTCTTCAAATAATTTAATCTATTTAACTCCAGTTAAATAATTTTTCTAAGCCTTTATTATTATTGATTGCGGGCTGTAGACCGTGAAGCGATATGGATCTCCATTAAAAGCACTTAAATCAAGTCTATAAGAAACTATATCTCCACTCTATGTAAAGAACTATATCTCTAAGCCATAATTACCTTGAGTGTGCTCACAATGAAAAGTGGTTAAAAAAGAAGCCTTAATTCTTATAAGATCATTAGTACTAGCATACTGCCTAAACAAATCATGATAACCATCTTCTTTATCTTCATAAATAATCTAATAACTAAGATTACTATCTGATGGTGCGCCTGCTACTACGCCTCTTTCCGCAAATCTATCATAGTTATACATAGCATCAAATGTTGGACTTTTTTCAACAATAGAATTAGATAAAGACATCATTTCTCCATATGATAGAGACTATTCACTTGTTCTACAAACAATTCTTTTTCTTGCTGATAAATCATCCTGAGGAATAGTGACATAAACAGTATCGCCAATTTTATATTGCTTTTTTACATCATCAGAAAATGCAGATACAATATTACCAGAATATTTAACTTTGTATTCTCCAGTATCTAAATTAACAATACTATCAATATCAGCTGTAATAGTTCTATCATATTGTAGAGCTGATAACTTCTTATCAACAAGAATATCCACTGTCTAAAAGATAGATTCAGAAGTAGTATTCATATTTATCCTCCTTTTACTCTTAATTAAGAGAGGGAATTATCCCTCTCTTAATTCTTAACTCTTTCTCCTGTTAGCCCACTGAGCAGCATCATCAACAAGACTATGAAATGCTTCTTGAATTTCATCAGAAGAGGTAACATTAGGAAATTCAACGTGCTCAATAATTACTCTTTGTTCTATGGTATCATTAGCAGGAGTAACCTAAGTATTGCCTCCTAACCTAGATGCCATAAGCCCTACCGCGCTTAAAGCATTATTATCAAGAGCACTTTCAATGGACGCTATAAAATCAGGCCCTAAGGCTCTCATAGCAGAAACCGCGGAGAGAATATTTTTTGTATCCTCTTGATTTAATACTAATTCTTTTTCATGTAAGAAAGCAAGTTTGGCATTATTAAAATCTCCAGTATAGCCGCCTGTGTCAAATCCACTAATTTGACTTTCTTTTAGCCATCCATAAGCCGAACTGTTAGATTGAACATGGATTGGATATGGATTGCCTTTGATAATACGGGTTATTTTAACTTTCTTACCCGCTCCACGTTTACCAGCTGGATCAGTTCCATAAGAATCATGATAATACCATCCGCCTAAATAAGTAACCTCGTCTCCTACTTCTGGAATGTTATTCCCTCCACCTGTCTATTCTGTTCCAGAACTAGATGGTTTGTTAGTAGAACTACTACTGTTATCAGGTGCGGTTGCAGATGGAAGATCATCCTTTCTATTAGCCTCATCCTCCATCGTTTGCGCTGTTTCTCTTGCTAAATCACGCAATGCTTCAATATATTCATACACAGAATCGGCAAGATCAAGATACTGTTGACTTAAATCATGAATAACATCAATCTAATCCCACATTTCCTCTACTGCTTCAAGCCCCTATTCTCTGCAGTCATCGGTTGACTAAGAAACATTATCAATATAATCTTTTAAATTATCAAGGTTTGTTCCTGTTTCATTTGCTACATTAGATACAGTATCTTGATATTGAGTCATAGCATTCTCTGCTTCATTCATAGCCTAAGAAAAATAATCTTCAAACTTTCCTGCATTAGCAGTCATATTGGCTAAATCTTTAGCAAAGGTATTATCAAACAAATCAATCAATTTAGTATTACTACCAATTATATCTTGGATCTATTTATTATCTGCGGTCAGCAATTCAATAATACTCATTCCTGAATTAGCAATAATATCTTGAATTTCTTGACTTGTTATTCCAGTAAGATCACTCACTTCATCTCCAGCAATTACAGCCATATCAAATAATGATTTATTGCCGGCTTCAGTCATGTCCTCTATGGCAATCTATTTCTCATTCTCTAAGTCTTTAATCTTCTAAGTATAATATCCATAAATCTCTTCTGCTCGAGCCGCTCGCTCTTCATCAGTCAAGGTCATATCTGAATAGATTTCTTTTATTTTATCCTAACATTCTTTCCAAGTAGAGATGATTTCTCCGGTGACATCCTCAGCTTGCTATTTTGCAATATTATACCACTCATTCTCAGCATCTAACAAATTCTATTCCGCATTAGCAATTTGGTTTGGATCTGTGGTATACTAATAGTTCCAGTTGCCCTATCGGTCACGCACTAAACGCAATTCATTTTTTGCATTTTGAGCATCTTCAAGAGCAATCTGAGCCTACAGTACATTGTATTTTGCTTCAAGAATTTTTAAATCATACTCAGATAAAGTATTATTTTCTCTGCGTATATCAATTTCTTCCTAGAGCTATTTTAACTAATCTTTCATTTTAGAATTTGTTGTTTTATCAATATCTTGCTATAGTTTATTATACCAAGAAGATACTTCATATGCTTCATTTACTTTATCTAAATATCTGCCTTCTGTGTCTATATAATGATCAAATTTATCTTGTAATAAATCTAATCCAACTCCACCAGAAATCGTTTGACCAAACTCGTATACAGCTTTTTCAATAGCCTAAGTATACATCTTCTATGCAGTTTCCATGGCTGATTGTGCAGAACTTAACATAGCTTCCTAAGCTTTATTAAACTCTTCTAGATATGCGTCTCTTGCTTTCTTATAAGCATCGTAGCGCAAATCGGTCTCATCTCCACCAAGAGAATCGAGTTTTGCTTGCGCTTCCTCTAATCTCTGAGCAGCCTATTCGTACCAACCTCTTTGCAGTTTAGCGGATGCTAACTAAGCGTTTAGTTTTTCTTGGCTATTCTTTTGGAGACGATTAAATCCTTCCGCGGTCTTATAAGTTACACCTTGTAAAGTATAAAGTTCTTTAATAGTATCTAATACAGAAGTATTATGCTCTAACTGATCAGTAAATGCTGCAAATCTCTCAGAAGCGGCATCAACAGCATCTGGGACAATATCCTCAATAGAGTTTGCCCATTCTGCAATAGCTTTCGCGGAATCCACAATATTACCTTGCAGGCTCTGGATTTCATCCATGATAGCTTGTCTATCCGCATCATCTGTAGTGCTTTCATAAAGCTTTTTAAGAGAGTCCCATTCCTCTTGGTAGCTAGGCAGTAATGCCGCCTCAGCTTGCGCGCCTCCCGCAGATAATTTAGCACTTTCAAGACCATGGGTTAATGCATCACCAAACATTTCGGAAATTTCTTTAGATAAGTCTCTGACGGCATCTTTCATAGATTTCACATCTAGAACAATCTCCATCTTGAACTTGATTTCCTCAAGCTTCTTGTCAGCAATAGAACGAGCATTTTCTTGAATATTATCTGTGGTATCACGAACTACATCTAGAGTACTTTCATATTGCTCAAGTGCTTTCTGGCGCTGCTCAAAGAGTTTCTTCTCTGCATCAAGCTGATTCTTAAGAGCGGTATGCTCTTCTTCGCTTAAAGTTTTACCAGCAACAGCAAGATTATAGCGTTTAACGGCTGCATTATAAAGATTAAGATTCTCTCGTAGTAGATCCTCGTAGTTAGTGATTTCACCATCTGCGCCGATTTGCGCATCTGCGAAATACTTCTTAACTAGAGCAGAGTCTTGAACAAGATAACCTTGTGCTTCTTTCAGCTTTTGATTATAGAGTTCTTGTTGCTTCTCAAGAGCCTTGATTTCATTCTCGTAACCATCAAGAGCCTCAGTTCCCCAAGCTCTATCCGTAGTCTTACTTAAATCATCAAGCAAGTCATCCTGTCTCTAGATTTCTCGGTTAATCTCATGGTAACGGTCTTCAACTTCTTGAAGAGTCTTTAAATCCTCTTTGTCATAAGTCTTACCTTTACTGCCGCTTCCACCTTTTGATCCCTTTCCGCTAAAAACATTGCCAAATAAATTATCCAAATTAGTGGTAGAAGCACCAATTTGAGCAATCATGCCCTCAATATCATTAGCAGATGCACCTGCGGAATCGGCAAGATTTTGATACTTCGCTGCAAGATCTGCCCAAGCTTGTTCACTTACGGTATCGGCTTCGTCAAGCATTTTCTAGGTATCTTGCAGAACAGCTGCTTCTTGACTTACACCAGAAGAGCCAGTATATTTAACACCAAAATTATTGCCACCAGTAACAGCTCCAGCATCGTTATTAGCAACGGCTTGCATATTTGCAATAGCGGTGCGAGCAAACTCAGCAGAAGACTGTGCTGCAGAGCTAAAAGCAGAATCCCAGTTTTGAGCAGTAACTAAACCATTGTCATATGCAGAATCCGCAGTTTTTTCTTGGTTATCCAATTTAACAGTAGTAGATGCTTTACTATTTAGTTGCTCCAAATCTGATAGACCGCCAGATAGCGTAGCCTATGCTTCAGAAGAAGTCATTGCAGAATCTGTTTCTGCTCCTGCTAAAACCGCCGCAGCAGTTGCCATCTACTGATATACTTGCTGTTTAGCACGTAATAAAGTTGCTTGATTTTCAAGACGAGAAACAGTTGCCTCTCCATCAGCAGCAACCTCTCCACGCACTGCGGCAATAGCACTTTCAACCATAGTCTGGTTCAAACGAACTGAACCATCACCTATATCTTCCATACCCTGGATAATACCGGGGAATGTGTTATTTAGCTCTCGTATATCGGTTGCGGCAATTACAAAGTTTTCTCCAATTTTAGAAGCTTCATCTTGGATATTTTGCATAGCACTTTTAATGCTATCAAATTCCTGTTCAGCTTGTGTATGGATTTCTACATCGACTGCATAGTTAGCATCTAATAGTTCATCCATTGTATTGGTAAACTCTTCTGGATTGGCTTCAATATTTACTTCCCAATCACTCTCTTGCTCGCCTAAGAAATCTTTAAGTTTATCGCTAGCTTCTTTTGCATTATTAGTTAAATCGTCAAGTTTAATTTGCGCTAATCGATCCTACACATCTTCAAGTGCTTCTGCGAATTTCTATGTTCCCACTTCCCATGTATTAGAAAGCTCGATTGCATCAGCTTGAAGTTCCGGGTATTGACTCTTAAGGGTATCTAGCTAATCAATTAGATTTTGATATTCTTCATTATCGCTAATATTTTCATAAGTAGTATCACCAGACTGAATACTATCAATTAACGATCTAGCATTCTTTTCACCAGAAGTCGCAGTTTGACTTAAACGCTCATAAAAGCTAGATGGGTCGTAAGAATTTAAACTAGCAATAAAACTATTATACCATGCTTCTGCATCTGTGATACCAAGAGTAGCCAAGTCCTCTTCATTAAGACCAAGAGCGGCATATAGTTCTTCTTGTGACATTCCGGTAAGTTGAGCAATATCGTCAGGAGATAATTGAGCAAATAAAGAACTTAAATCAATAGACTCGGTACCTTGTGCCAGTTGATTAAGAATTGTTGTAGCAAAATCAGCTTCACCAAATGCATCGCTAAGAGAGTTTGCTCCATCCACTAACTTTTGTAGACTTGCTTCATAAGCATCTTGATCAAAATTATCTAAACCTTCTCCTAGTGAGTCAATTAGCTCCTATTGAGCATAGGTTTGCGCAATCATCTTGCGCATATAATCATCACTTAATGCTTCATCGAAAAGATTTTCGCCACTAGAGGTTTGAAGTTGGCCCTTATTCCATCCGCCTTTATAATTTAACTGGTCAACATCAGTGCGGCCTAAAACCATACTAGCATATAATCGAGCTAGTTCTTCGTCTCCATTAATAGACTGACCGATATAACTACCTAATGCGCTATTGGAAGAATATTTATTTTTTGCAACCGTTACATTAGAAAGCGCCTAATCTCTTTCTTCTAGTACCTATGCTTCTCGCGCTGCGTAGACATCAAGTAAACCATTATAGATACCTTCACTATCTCCTGCGATATCCTTCAATGCATCACTACGATTTTCTTCAATATTATTCTTGAGAATTTCTTTTGCATAGTAGTCATTCGCATCACTAGCATCTTTAGTAGAGGTAATAAGAGTTTCTAACTCTGTTCTAAAATCTTCAAGCTTTGTTGTGCTTAATTCTAATCCAGGTAAAACTCGCTTAAGTTCAGTCTCAAATTCATCTAGAGAAAGAGGTTCTTGAGTATCAAGGATACTCATTGCAGCGTCTAGTTCATTATCACTTAGCGCTCTAAAGTCTCCTATTAAACTTCGCTTAGCATTTGTGCGTTCGCTCTTAATATTCGCATTACCAGCATAAATCTGACCAGCATAAAGGGAGCTTTCAGCCTGTCTTTCGCGTGCGTCGGCTTGTGACTGTAATTCTTCGAGTACGCCATCTGCGAATTGAATAATACCCTTATCATCATAATACCACTTAGAACGATCAAATAAATCCTGAGATTCGATTAACTCTTTAGCTTTATCATTTGCGGTTTTAATAGCATCTGCATACTCTTTAGTACCTTCAGTTAAATCATCAATGCTCTGTACCGCAGAATCCCAATCATTGATGGTATTTTTAAGTTCTGTAGCAGCATTTTTTGCATCATCATATGCTTTGCTTAATACTTCGACTCCCGCGGCTGCTTCTTTTGCTGCATCCGCATCAGCGTTATAAGCTTTTACGGTTGCGTAAATAGCAACACCAAGAGCTGCAACAAGAGCAATATATGGAGCTAAAGCAATTAATCCAGCTACAATTTCTGCATTTGCTATCGCGGTTGCAGTTGCTACTTCACCTTCAGCCTTAGCAAGAATTTTATCTGCTGCAGCCTTAGCAAGAGACGCAGTGATACCAAGTCCTTTAACAGTAACTTCCTTAGCTTCGCTAATAGTTACGAGCTAAGTCGCGCCTGTCATTGCTTTCGTCAAAGTAATGACAGTAGGTAATAGCATTCCTAAACTTGTGAAGATGGTAATTAAACGCTCTCCCGCGGTCATATCAGAGTCTTGGAAAACATTTCCAATACTCTTAAATGCTTGCATAGCCATAGCTAATTGAGAGAGATAAGTACCTGCGGAAACTATTCTGTCAGCCCAATCTTTTGTTGCATAAGCGTTTGTTTTTAGGCTATTTGTTACTCCCTTATTTGCCGCTTCATACTCTTTGATGACATAAGCCATAGCTTCTGTAGCACTTTTACCTTCTTTAAGAGCGGCTGTAAATCTAACGACAAGATTAACCTAACGTTCTGGTAAGAAATTAGTTAAAGTATCTTTCAAGATAGTTGACTGAGCATTTAGATCATCTAATTGTCTGTCAACGTCTGTAAAATAATCTAAAATCTCTTGCTCCGAAGCGCCTGGTTTGATTCCGCCCATCTCATAAGCAACTTTTTTTAATTCAGTGCTTAGCTCATCGCTATCATTGCTTAAAGATTTAATTCTATTAGAGATGGCACGTAAATCCACCTGCTTTTTAGATACAGATTCTAATCTGGTAATTATTCTAGCAATAGCTTCATCCGCAGAACGACTCTTAGAAATAAGGTCCTGAACTCCAGTAACTGCATTTTTTACTACGTCGCTGCTAGCGCTGCCTTTTCTTCCGCCTAAATATCTGTTAATATCACTTTTACTATCAACAGAGATATTATCCTTAATATCTTGCTTATACTGCGCCGCCAATTCTTCATTTAATGTGATCTAGCGGGCATACTCTTTAGACTGTTCTTGCAAAGACTGTAAATGATTAAGGTCTGCCTAAAGGCCACTCTTTTGGCGTTCATTTAATTCATCAATCTTAGAATTAACTAACCCACGCAATTCAACCTATTTTTGTGTAATATCTAGAGCTTCTCTCGCTGGACCTTCGACGCCCATCTTTTCGATAGAGATACTTTTGGCAAGTGTAGCGGCTTGTTGTTGAAGAGCTCTTGCTCGCTCCTGTTCTTGATTAGTTAAGAAACCAATCTAAACGGCACTTTCTCGTAAACTTTCAGCAATCTTATTTCCATAAACTTTGTTAATTAATAGTACAGATGCGGCCAGTACACCATTCATACCGCCCATAGCATCAATAACATCGGCTGTACCACTTAATAGAGGAGTGATTAAATCATCAACCTTAATATAAAAATCAGGGTTAATTAAACTATCATAAATATCCTCTGCGGCAGCCTTGGTTCTATCTCTAGCAGCTTCCCAAGATTCTGCATAAATCTCAGCCTGTTGCTCTAAAGCGCCATCTGCATTTTGTGCCATAGCTAGATTTTCTTTGAAGAAATCCCAGTTATCCATCAAGGCAATCAGCTGGGTCCATTGACGCACACCTGCTACTGTTTCAGCTAATGCAATCTTTTGATCTTGAGCAAGAGTATTCCATTTGCTACCAAGATTGTCAAGAATTTCATCCATACCTTTAAGCTCTCCATCAGTATCCTTAATTTGAACACCAACAGTCGCTAGAGCCTAAGAATATTTATTTAAAGTAGTTCCATCATCAAGAGTCTCACCTTGTGTCAGACCTTGAATACGTGAAAATAAAGTTCTAAATGCAGTACCAACAACGCTAGCACTTTCACGTGTTTGTGCAGTAACAGTAGCAAGAGCAGATGCTGCATATTCATAGCTTAATCCTACTGTATTAGCTACAGCGGCAAACTTCTCAATACCCTCAGAGATTTCATCAGAACTAGATGCAGTAGCAGCGCCTAATTTAACCATGACATCTGCATAATGATCAAGACTCTAACTTCCATCATAAAAGTTATTCCAAATTGCAGTTAATTGCTGAGATGCGGTTTCCGCGGTTGTGCCAGTTACATTAGCCATCTTAATCGTGGTTTCTGTACGATCAAGCACCTCTTGATCCGTTAAACCTTGCTGATAGTAAATCAGAGAAGCATCAGTATAATTAGTAGTAGTTGTACTTAATGCTTTAGCTGCTTTATTTGCCTATTCAGCAAAACGAGTCATATCTTCTGCCGATTTTTCGCTTACAATACGAATTTCATTAAGTGACCTATCTAAATTTTTAGAATATCCATAGGCTTGCTCTAAAGAACCAACAAATCCATGTAGCACGCTAGATGTTAACTACCAACGCATTGTGTTCTTCATAGTTACCCATAATTCGTTCATCAGGGTATTGGTTCTACGTAATGGTAATTCAGCCTAAGTAATAGATGAAGCTACTTTCAAAAACGCCTCTGTACCAGCTGGACCGAGCTAGACCATCTGATTATAATATGACCTTAAACTTTGTCCACTATCTTCTAATTTTTTATTAAAAACAGATAAATCTAATTTACCAGTGTTAGTATTTACTGCTGACTATAGATTCTTAGCTAAATCTAAAGCAGCAGTAGAAGCTTTCTATAGAGTAGGAACAACTTGAGATTTAGTTCCTAATGTCTATAGACTAGTGACAGCCTCTTGCAAAGATGCTTCAAATTTACTAGTATCCGCATTAACGCCAATCGTATAATTTAGACGCTTTGCCATAGTCCTTTTCCTCCTTTAACACCTATATAAACAAAATAAAGGCTCTTGAGAATTAGTATCCTCAAGAGCCTTTTAATTCTCTACTTAATCTGAGAATTTAATTAGATTACTTAATCTTTTCCAACCACATCTTTGATTACGGCTAGAGTCTCTAGATTCTCACCATTCTTAATCTTGTCTAAAATTTCAGTAATCTGTGAATCTAATCCACCTGCATTTGCTGTCATAGCCTGAATAATGCCAGCCGCAGAAGAATTATATCTAGCAATATCGCTAACTGTATCATTTACGAGTTCTTTCATAAACTCGATTTCGTCCTCTGGAATAGTAGAAATAATCTGGTCAATCACGCCATTCTCTTCCAAAAGGTCGTAAATCTTAGAAACTTCTGTAATTTGTTTCTCTGTAAAGGTAATATTTGCATACCACTTACATACAGCAATAGAGAAATAAACCTCAATTCTTACCGGACTAAAACAACCTGTCATGTCATCAAGAGCATGATTAACAATAAACTGAATAAATTCCGCTTTTTCATCAACAGGAAGATAATTGCGGATTTCAAGCGTAATATCGTCATTAAGCTGGCAGTTAGTAGTAATTTTCTTAGCCTTTAGTCCCAGCTTAGTAAAAGTCATTTTCATAGGTATTAACTCCTTTAACTCATTTATATTTTAATTATACTAGAAAACTTAACTAATGTCAAGTTTTAATATGCGTATTTAATTAGTATATTATTATTTAAAGTAGCAGCAATAACCATTTTATTTATAACTCCATTCACTATATTACTACGAGTTACAGCATCTAATATATTGGGCCCACTATTGCCCTACCATCTATTTCCTATTGCTGAATCTCCACCAATAGAAATGACTTCATGCGCATTATTACGCATTATATCATCACATATGTTATTCACAATTCTCTAAACTGAAAATACTTTCCCATTAACTATAAGCAACTAACCAATATGTCCTCTAGTAGAAGAAAACTCTCCTTGCTATACCCATTCATTAAAGAATGATGCAGCAACAGTAGCACGAATATTATTAAACGCTTCTTCAAAATCTGTCCCTGTTGCTCTATGCGCAATCATATTATAAGCAAGATATTTCTCTGGCTATCCAGAAAAATAATTACCTACACTCATATTTGCGAAAACCGATATTTTATTCTAAGACTATCTTCTATTCTACCATCTAGCATCAATATTAGTACCTATTTCTATATCAAAAGTCTAACCATTCTTAGTTACTCTAAGATTAAAAGCATCATTATTAAATATATTTACTGTACCTTTAGTACTAGAAACAGTGCTCTATCCTTGTCCCCTATCAATCCATTGCATCTTTCCACCGGACTAAGCAATAAACTTATCTAAGATACTATCAGCGGTATTAACCCCGATGTTAATACCTTCTGCTACAATAAGCTAACTTATGCGATTACCAATAGCTTGTCTAAAAATATAAGATATAGTATTAGCAAAAGAGCGAGAATTAACAAACCCTTCGCTTCCCAGTTTCTAAACCGCCCTATTCAAAGACTCAATTACTCTTTGAGCAGTCTATACATCAATATCACTTGCGGCCACAACCGCATTCTACTAACTCTAATTTATCTAAAAGCTAGTTCCAACTAACTATCTTCCTATCTAAGTTAAAGCATCTAACACACTAACATCAATAGCATTAGCCTATAAAAGCCCATCTACTATTAATCTAAAGAACTCATTGACCCTTTGTACATCAACTTGTCCGTTGGCCAATAGATTACTAAACCCGCTAGCCTCTTGAATTATATTATTATAATTCTCAAATCCTACGGTCTATCCTGCAAGTTCAATTCCTTCATTTATCCCAGCGGCTATTTCATCAAGAGTAGAATCAAGTAGAGTTCCAATCTCCAAATCACTCAAAATATGTAAACCTTTTGCGGCCGCCAAGGTCTATGACTGCATCTAAGCTTGAATTGAAGAGATATTAACCTCAACTCCCGCGGTCCGCAATTTACTCATAGCCTCTTGATATTGCGCACTAAAAAGACTATTTGCCTCATCGGCATCTCCATAATCTCTTAAATGCGAGCTGTGATAAACTATATAGTTGATAGCCCAACGCTATACATAATCATAAATATTTATTTCCATACTCCTTTTCCTCCTTATAAAAAGAAAAAGGGAGGACATTAGTCCTCCCTTAATTAAATTAAGCAAATGTTACACTATTTATAATGTTAATAATCATAATAACCTTTTGCGTATCTTTTTGAGTTACAGTAATTTTAACAGGGGATTTCCCTTCTGTTAATACAATTTGATAAGGCTCGTCAAGTAAAAGCTGTCCAGTATAATCTTTTTCCTTTATATTAGTTGGAAAACTACCTGGATAAAGAGTATTTAATCCTGGATTTTCTTGTTTAATTGTATAAGTCTTATCTGCCTTTACGGGTAGGTCAAAATCCATTTCTACTGCATCTACTAATAGTGTGCCAAATTCAGCAGTATCATATAGATTATCAGCATTCGCTGCTAATTCTCCAGTTATAGCTAATTGAACATTAGTATCAGTACCAGTCTTTATAATATCCAATCCCGTAACTCCGTTATAACTGGAATAATTAAAAGTTGAGCGGCCCTGTGTACAAGGTTGACGGGTATCGTCTACTTCTTCGCCCTCTTCATTGATTACTTGAATTGCAGCTAAAACCTTATGGGTTTTATCAAACTTAGTATAATCAGGGAAGGCATCCATAGTAAAGGTGAAGGTAGAAGGATCTCCGTTAGCTGCCATGCTGAAAGTAAAGTTACTTTGGACTTTACAGTTAGGAATAATAAATTCTGCAGGCATATCTACACCATCACTCTCACGACGGAATAGAGTGGAAGCTTCAAGATAATAGTTTCCACCAAACTTATCAGCAGTAATTTCAATGGTCTGAGCTCCGCCAATGCGCTTTACATAATAGTCAATAAGAACAACGCTATCAGCGGGAAGAGTTCCAGCATGGGAATAACAAGTTAAAGTGGTTGTTTTAGCAACCTCGTCATAAACCGCTTTTACAGGAATGCAAGGCTCAGCATTTACTTGACCACTACCATCAAGAGTCATAACAAAAATATCTGCGGCACTCTCATAATAGTCATCTACTGTACCACTTCCACCTTTAACTTCCATACCTGCCTTATTATTCCAACAAGCCAAATCTGGAACAACAATAGTATTTTCTTCTTTTACTTCAACTTGAGAAGTTTGATGAACATAAATAGGTTTATCTTCTGTTGCATCAAGCAATCCTGCACCAGAAAGGATAGAGAAACTCTCTGGAGAAAGTAAAGCATCCTCCATTGTAAAGGTTAGAGTACGCTCACCTTCCCAAGCAATCAGTCTGGTGTATCCACGTCCACCTTGGGCATATACAGTTGTTGCCGCACCTTCAAGAGTAGAAGTTCTTAAAGTGTCAAAATAAAGAACTGGCTCATTCTTATAGAATTTGCGGTTGCCCAGAGTTTGATAGCTTTTAGCACGAAGAACTACGTCGCAAATTTCACGAATACCAAATCTCATAGGTTCGTTTCCTCCTTAATTTTTAGGATGTATATCTCGCATCCATGATTCAACTGGTTTATCTGGTTTGCCGCCTGCAAGACGAACTCGCAAATCAACATCCCATTCAACAAATGCGCTATATCTCTCCATTAAATCAAATATCTAAAACATATTGAGGTTGAGGCAATCCTCCAAACTCATAGTATTAGTTCCGATTGTTAAGATAGATATATAACGAGTTAGAACACTTTCATTATTTCCTTTGCTTTTAATTTCCGCAACTTTTTTACGTCCACGCATAAGTTTTTCAGCAATCTCTTTTGCCTTATCATTAGCTGGATTATAGATAATATTATTGCCTTGAAAAATATTATTTACACATAAAATTTCTTTTAGTGCAGTTTGAAATATTTCAAAGTTATTATTATCTATTAATCGAGATTGTTTTTCTTCTGGCTTATTTAAAATAATGGAGTTTCTTGTTATTATAGGAATATAATCTGGAAATAATAAAGTTAATAGCATAATAATTGCATTTTTTTTATCCTTATCCTATGATTGTTCTAACACCTTCATCAATACTTGAAAATTAGTCAGTGATGATAAAAGAATTTCGTCCTATATTAATGATTCTTTATCTAAACAGAGATATTGAACTGCCATAAAAAATTTTGTCTCTCCCATAAGAGCGATTTCTTTAATGGTAGGAACATGAATAATAAGTTGTAATTCAGGAATAGGGATATCAATTCCGGCCATTAAAGCAAGTCTATAATCAGACAAGTGGATTTACCTTATCTTCGTTGCCGCGAACAGCTAGATAAGTAAGAGAGACTCCTGCAAATTCTTCGTCGTATATATACGGGACTGCAGATACAAATTCAAGTTCTCCTATACCTGTTAAATGAGTTTTATCGAGCATCGAATCTATTTCGCCAGCAATCCTATATGGGCGTAAATCATAATCTCCTAAATCCCAATTATCATAATGACAAATAATATCAATACCAAAAGTATTATCTCTATACTCTTGATTAGTAGAATTTCTAACCATTGTACCATAACTCAATCTTAAATAAGTCTTTTCGGGTCTATCGACCTTAATTCTTGGCACAGCAGAAATCTACTAAGTTTCAAACATTTCTTTTATCATATCCCCTGTAACTATAGGTTTATTTTTCCAATCTCTTGTATTATAAACTAATAATTTTAATATATTCTAATTAGAAAGAATACGCTACATAATTAAAGCTGCATCTTTCTACATACCTAATAAACTAGATTTTGGATATTCATAAGTATTCTTCTTCATTCAATTCACTCCTTTAAAATAAAGATTCTACTACAATAACTTTCTCTAATATAATATCGTCTTTTTCCCATATTAGAGTGAATTGACCATGAGTAGTTTTATTCCAAGTAATCTATACAGACTTATCTCCACTTGGACATATAGTTACAGGAATGTTATTCTCAAGAATTGACCAAGCTCCATTAGCCTCTTCAACAGAATAAGTTTCTTGTATCATAGGTTTAATAAATGTTTCTCCTATAATCCCGCTCTCTGGAGTAGGATCCTCTGATTCAATTATTAAACCATCTTTCATCTCATTTTTTATATCATCAGTGTCTCTGTTGATATAATCTTCTTCTGCGTTAATCTCAAGAACATTTTTCATGCTAATATCATCTGGGGTCTATACTTTCCAACAGCGCCCGGCGAATAAAAATTCATTATATCTATCAAAAGCATGAATAGTTTTATTATTTCTTGGCATAAGAATATTAAGACTAAGATTAGGTTTATCTATTCTTATTTGATTTTTCTGAATAGATTCTATTTGTGTTTCAACTGGACCGCGGATTGCAGCATAAGTTTCACACCAATTCCCATCCTAGTCCTTAAATTTAATTTTATGTCTACAACGCCTTATTTCTCCTCTAAAATAAGCGTCTTCTGTGATTTCTTCAAGATAGATAATCCAATGTGACCCAGTTTTTTCCCACTCAAATACATCCCCGGGTTCATATTGAGCCATATGATCTATTGAGATTATTTTATCATCGTAATCTTGCTTTACTTTATCAGGATTAATAAGAGCTCGCCATACTGGGAAAATACCGAACTCATTATCAATAGCAGAAGGATCTGCATTTAATACCTAACATGACTTCTAAACCATCTAAACTGTGCAAGCCTAATAGGAATACTACAAAGCTCGCTATAGAGTGCGCCATTTATCTTTAATCATTCTATCTTCTTGGCGGACTCCACCCTACCATTCAAGCCTTTTTCGCATTAATTCAAGATTATTCATCTCTAATCACCTGCGCCAGCAAATCAATACATCTAAAGACTGTTTTGCGATAAATCATAAAATCATTACACACTTCTGAGGTTAAGCCCTCTAACTTAGATAATAAAATAAGTCCTTCAACTTTATTTTTATATATTTCAACTAATCCACTAATTTCTTCAATCATGGTATTTAAATGATTTATCCAATCTTCTTCGTTTTCTCTCATTGGAATTAATTTCCACAACTAATTAATAAGTCTCTTTAAATCTTGCTCTTTTGTTTCTAATGGAAAGTTAATATCATATTTATCCATCAAAAACGCTCGTCTCTCTTAAAGTAGACCAGTTAGATTTATAAGAGCCATTATTATCAATTAGTTTTCTTCTTTTATAAAGGCGTTGCATATGGTGGTCTTGGCGCTCTGCCTCTTTCTTTAATTCGATTAATTTAGCTAGATGATTTGCCTATGAAGTCATTTTGAAATCAGTGCCAGAATATTTCATTCTAGTCTGTTCGATTGATGCAACTTGACGCTATAACCATGTATTATACATCAATATTGCTAATATATTAATTTCTTCGGTTGTTAAATGTGCGGAAAAGGCTGGAATAGTAGTTACTATTCCAGTCTCTTCATCGGTTTTTTCTACTTCTGTAAAACTCCAAAGTGGAAAACGAGGAAACTCAAAACCGGGAAGAGCATCCATTAAAATATTATACAAATCTTTCTCGGTATCTTCCTTAGTCCATTCCATATACATATCATCTGTGATTTTACCGAAGAATCTATCATATACCTCTTCAAAGGAAGTGGGATCGCCCTGAATAGGATATTTATTGTTATCCATGGCTTTAACCTCCTTTGCTTATTATTCAGATATAGTTATTCTACGCTTAGGAGCGTCACTTTCTGCTGTTTGAACTCTTCTTACTGGTTTAACTTCCTCTTTCTTTTCTTCGCTAGCAGTTAGTTCTAAAGCCTTATTAACATCAAATCCAAGTTGCTTTTTCAAAGCATCTCTCTTTGACATATCATTTAAAGGAAGAGAAACTGCATGAGCTTTAATTAAATCTTTAGTGCCCTCTGGAGCAAAATCAAGAGCATCCTGAAATTCCTCTAATGTGCAAGTAGACATCCAATTATTAATATCTTCTTCTTTAATCCAATACTCTGGCTCTACTCTACCATTAATCAAATACTCAAGAATTTCCTTATCATCAACCATCAAATAATTAAGAATTAATTTGCGGCCGCCAGGTGTTTGCGCCAACTTTTCAAGCTCACTGACAGAAATATCTTTCTTTGCTTCTCTTGGATAGAACTGACGACGTAACCCCAATTCTGGAAGTCTATACACTACGTGTCCAGCGCTTTTGTTATAAACAGTGCACTTATCTTTCATAATATTTTATCTCCTTTTTCTCAATAAATAAAAGGGGATAGGGATATTTCCCTATCCCCTCATAAATTAACCATTATTTGGATTAGGATTGACGTTATCAAGCTCGCCTTGAAGATCAGTATCAACATAAGAGAAGATGTTATTGGTCATCATAACACCAACACCAACCTTACGATAGACCTGAATATCACGAGACCAATCGTCGTTATCATTGCGCTCGCGTACATGAGTAGTTCCCTCAAAAGCAACCTTTACAGGACGTCCATCAGCGCCAGTAGGAATAACCCAAGCATAACCTGGATCAATCATCTTTCTAGCATTAGTCTCGTCCTCTAAAGTCTGAGGAAGAATTACTACCTGAGTGCCCTTATAGTTTCCAAGATAACCACGATTCCATCTCTCGTCTCTCATGTTATCAGAAACCCAAGCATCGTTATCAGGAAGCATCTTTACAGCGAACTCACGAGTACAATAAATAGTAGGCTGACCATAAGCGCTAGCTGTGCTTACAAGATAGTCCATTGTAGCCTCATCGAAACCAGCAACTGCACAACGGTTTGCGGCAGGAAGCTGATTAATAGAACTCATAAGAGCAGCAGCAATCTCTCTATAGATAAGTTCCTGCATACCCTCAGTAACAATCTGAGTAAGTTCAGCAAAGTTTACTCTACCATCAAGGAACTCCTCGAATCCAATGCGAGCAGCTCCGCCAATAGCGCTGGTACCAATCTCAAAGCTCTCAGCTCCAAGTTTGAAGGTCTCGTACACGCCAGCAAGTCCAACACGAGTGATGAACTGTTTTGCACGAGTACGTCCAGTTCTACGGATAAATACAGGTTTATCACCTTGACCAAAGGTTCTAATCTCAGCAAAGCTACCATAAGAGCTAAGTAGACGATTAGGAACAACCTCGTCCATTGTCTGAGCAATCAGAGAGAATAGAGTATTCTTATTCTCTTGGTAAAGTTCCTCTGTGCCAACTAATTCATTTAACTCATTACGAAGAGTGGTGTTAAGAGCATCATAAGAGAAAGACTCTCCTTGATAGCTGTAGGTACCAGAAGGATTAGCATTGGCAACAGTTCTCATTAAACTAAGTAAATTAGCCTTATCTAACATTCTATTTCACTCCTTCCAATTACGCTACACGCTGTACTTTTACACCAGGCTGAAGATCTGGCATAGTATAAACTTTTACTACTGCAAAGATAGGATCTAAATCTCCGCCTTTAGCAGAACTATCAGTATCCTTTGTTAAATAGCCATCAGCACCGATCTTTAGAGTATCTCCAACAGCAAGGCTTCCGGCATCGGCTTTAATAGTATTTGTGGTCCAATGGTCACCAATACTAATATAAAATACACGAGGAACCATCTTTGTTCCTTCTGGCATCATAGCAGGATAGGAGAATGTTTCAAAGTTTTTCTTATATCCTACATCACTACCCTCACGGACAGCATCTGCGCTATAATCAGAGATTGTAGAAACAGCAGATGTAGTCTGGCCAACAGGGCTATAAACGCGAGCATTATAATTGTTCTTAATCATAGCGAAGTCCGCATCAGTCTCGCGATCCTCATAAATCTTTACTTCATTAAATACCATCATCCATGCACCAGACTTAGCTTCTGTGCTAAAATCACATACGCCTGCAGCATAGTCATATTTTACAAACTGACCATTCTCAAGAAGGTCAATTGTGCTAGCAGCAGGAAGCTGAGCATAAATCTGACCATTTCTAGGAGCGGAGAGATGGTTTGGCTCTACTTGGCCATATCCATACTGGACAAAAGTTGCTTTGCCCAATCTTGTTGCACTCTTAGCCATTATTTAATCCTCCTTAAATACTGCTTTTAGCAGTTTCACGAATTGCTTTTACCCAATCAGGAACGTTATCATTTATATCATTTTGGTTAAGATTGAAAAGTCCCTGTGGATTTTTGTCATCTTCTTCCTCGTGTTTCTCTTCAAGATTGAAATTAACCTTGTTTCTTACACAAAGAATAGATAACTTAGCTTCAATTTCATCTAAAGAATAAGTATCAATATGCTCAACAACATCTTTTTTATCTTCATCGCTCAGCATATAGAAACCATCAATCATTTGCTGCTTACTCTGACGTTCAGCTTTAAGTCTGAACTCTCTAAGATTAGCAACTTCTGTATCAAGAGTAGCCTTTTCTTGTTCGAGAGCAGAATATTTATCATTAAGATCATTAAACTTCTCAAGAAGCTCTGTATATTCAGTCACTTCTTCAAGATTATATTTCTTCTCTCCATCTTTAGGCTTCTCTTCTCCTTGTGGCTTATTATCCTCGGGAGCTGGATTCTTTTTCTCTTCTCCCTCTTCAGGATTTTGAGTAAAAATATTTTTATTCTCTTCCATAGGTTCTTGAGAGCCTCCTTTGTCTAAAGTTTCCTATAATTGATTCATCATAGAGTATACTGTAGTTTTAAGATTCTAAAACTCCTGATTATCCTCTAAGGAGAATTGAGAACCAAATTGAGCTCCCTCAAAGCAAGGTTCAACATTTTCTCCAAGTACACATAATTTCTCAATCAATGCCTCATTGTAGATAAAGATTCTTCCATGTGTTTTATCATCATTTGTCCAAAAACCTTTTTGATTTTTTTCATTCAATTCCATTGAATGATTATTTCCTTTTTCTAAAATTCTTTTAGACTCAGGATATATATCGGTCCAAATATACACATCGGTTACAAGATATTCTCTTTCTACACCTTCATCATTATATTTCTAAAACCATACATTGGCATCTGTAGGCACAAAACCATATGGTCTTGTTACGTCAACAATTTCGAACTTACCGTCTTTGACTATAATTTCTCTATTATGACCTTCAAAATCTTTAGAGTCTTGATTAAAATATCCTACAATAGGACTTCCAGGCAATTTACGCCCCATTTCTGTGGCTACTTCTTTAGTAATTACTGTATGATTGCGATTTGGTTGCTGTCCTACATAACATACTTTACAGACGCCTTTGCTGATTAAAGGAGAAACCTAAGTGCCTTTAATATATTCCATTGTATTAGAGATAGGAATGCTAATATGCAAGTTCAATCCCTCCTTTATGATGAGCTTTCTCGATTTGCTATCGTTTTATCAGATTTTTCATTATCTTCTTTTTCCGGTCTACCGGCTTTATTTGTATCTATTGAACTTGTCTACTTATTCTAAGAATTAATATTAGCAGACTAATTATTATTACCCAAATCTTTTCCGCTTCTAGTATTAGAACTCATAGGTGGAATCATAATATCTGCTAAATTTAATACTTCATTTTCAAATGTTAAAGTAGCTAGAATACTAGATTGAGAATGCCCAAGAGCAATCTATGGCAACATTTTTGAATAACCAAGCTATGCGTGTTCTTTATATAACTTAGCTAATTCCTTATAATTAAACTAAGTAGTTTCTAACATTCCAGCTCTAAATTCGTAATGGTTCTTTCTATTAAATCTTTCGATTACTCGATTTAATAATCCTTCAAATAAGAGCGGAATATCTCTAACGCTAGCCTCGTCCGCAAGTATGGAATTAGTTACTGCAATATTACCATCAGCATTAAAAAGATTATGAGTTACACCAGAGTTATTATAAACAGTACGTTCAACTTTCTCTAAGTCGTCTCTTGTTGTATTAGAGTTATTATCTTTAGTATCAATCTTCTCAATGTCTGCAAAAGTAGTTAATACATCTACACCTATAGCTCTCTTAAGCATAGCTACCGCATTATTATGAATATCTCTCGCTTCATCTACATCGAAAATTAAATCACCATTCTTATCCAATGGCAGCTTCTAAATAATAATTTTTAATAGCTATTGCATGGTTTTTTGTCTATCTAATTCTTGAGCCTAATCTAAGTCTATAATAGAAGGAATAACTCCAACAAGAGAAGGATATTCACTATCATTTAAGCTAAATTTAACAGAAATACTAGGGTCAAGCGGATACCATACGGTAACATCTCCAGGATAGTCCCCTTTTAATTTCCCCTACTTATATAAAACATAAGCCTTCTACACATCTTTAGGAAAAGTCTTTAATATCTAGATTTTATACTAAGGATTAGGGAAATAAGCGTCAAAAAATTGAAGATTTAATTCAACAATAGGATTAGGTCCCTAGAAGTATCTATTGCGGCAGTAGGTAGCTGGCAACTTCTAGATAGCAAACCTATCTCCAAAATCTACAATAATTCCATAATAAGCGCCCTCTTTAATAATATCTAGCGCGATATTTCCAAACATTCGCTTTACATTAGATTTATCAAGATATAATAAAACTTTAGAAAAATCTTTTAATAGCTTCTCTTTGTCCTTACTCGCATCTACCATATAAGGAGTAACATACCAGTCAAATCTATATAAGAAAGCTAGATATTTACATAAACGATAATAAATACCACTACTCTCATAAAAATAATCAGAAATTTCTCTTAATGTTTTATAATCATGCTTATATATTGCATTAAGAACAAACTTTTTATCTCCATAATTTCTATTTATTTTCTTATATACACCGAGATTAACGAGCGTATCATCTACTGTGCGCAATCCAATTCTCATTTTTGAATAGTCAACAGTATCATAGTCCAATATGTCTTCTTCATTATCATCTTTCTAATAGCGCATAACTCCCTAGCTTAAAAGATTAAAACCTTTAGCTTTAATATCTTCTTGTCTACGTTTTAGCAAAATATCACCTCCTTAATTAATAACCTGCCTTACTCATTAAGTAATCATAAGAGACGATATTTTCCTCGGTATAAGGAACCTCTATAAGGGTAATACCTTTTAAAGCACAAAATCTACGCTTTTGGTTATCATTATATTTTTGCTAATATAATCCTCTATTACCACCAAATTTACTTACTGCCTAATAATGCTATTTTCCTTGATATTCAATCAAAAAATCAAGATTTCCATCATCATCAAATACAGCAAAGTCAAAACGAAGAGGTCTACCGCTTGGAGCCTTTAATCCAGGAAACTCATACTCTTCTTTAAAATTCAGGCCATTTTGTTCTAATATCTCATGAATTTTTATTTCTCCACGACTAGCCTTCATACTTACACCCCACTCATAAACATAAAATCAGAGAATCGTCTACTTCTACGTCTACGCTTACTATCTTCTTCTTGTTTAATATAATATAATCCATACTCAAGCGCAGAGAATTTATCTTTTGGGACAGATTTATTTGCCTATTTTAAAATAATATTTACGCCCTCATTTTCTTCACGCAAGTTAAGCATTTCTTCTCTTAATATAGAAGTTAAAGTAAATGGTTTTAAGTATTCTGCCCTTTCTTCGGGTTTCATTGCCTAGCCTTTTTTAGTTCCTAATAATTTATTTCTAGCAACTTTTTCATCAATTAAAAATCTTAATTTGCCCGCTCTTAACTAAGTCTATACATTACTATGAGCTTCCGTATTTATAGGAGCATTAGCCTTAATTTCATAAATTGCATCAAACTCTGTTGAATCAGTTCTAAATCTTTTATATTCTCCATCTTCATCATTCATTACTCCAAAATCAGGAAAAATCTCTCCAGTATCTACAACTATCTATGGTTTTACCATATAGTCCATCAAACCGGCTCCAAGGCCATTGCCGTCAATAACAATGGTTTTTGCTTTATAATTATAAAATAATCTTTTGAGTTTAATGGCCTAATCTTCAAAGTGCTCATCGTCCATTGTGTAGATGTTAACCAGTGATTTAATCGCTGGCCCCTAAGACTATGGTGTTACCTTAAATACGCAAACAACAGACTGGCATTTCTTTCTACCTACATCAACAGAAAGAATATAATAGGCTTGATTTGAAGATCTTCCAGAGGCCTCATATTCAGGCTGTAGTAGTTTTCGACTTCTATCAAAAGCCTCTCCATTAAAGAACGCATCTTCTACGGTTCCACTCCATTTTGACTCGTACTCTCTATCAAAAGAAGCTTCATTAAATGTTCCATCTTGCTTTAATTCCTATACAAAGTTGCGGGATTGTAAGCCTACTAGCACTGGTATTCTCCATGTACCGCCCATAACAATACTCTTTTCTGGTTCTAATATCATGCGAACTAAAAGAGTAATCAATTTATTATAAGGGAAAGTATTTTTCCATCCTGCGGTCGTTACATAAATCTAAGATTTATTAAGAGTTTCCTCTTCATGCACAGATCCGTCTAGACAACGTCTATCAACGTTCATTAAAGGAATTAAAACTTCGTTTAAAATATCTCCATCGACACCAACACATTCTTCTATTAGTCCTCCATGCCTACGCTTACCACGAGAAGATTCTCTCGCAGCTACGTTATCAAAATAAGAACCATTTTTAAATATGTATTTACAGTAGTCTTTTCCCTCTTGTGTTTTTCCTCTTCGCCAATCAATTTCTCTCTAAAGTGCAGGAATTGCATTACAAATTTCTTGAACTTTTTCTTTTGCGATACCAGCAGCCTGCTCTTTTCCTCCAGAAGTAATAAATAGTTTACATCCAGGATATAATATACATCTGCACATAAGCACCATCACAGATAAAAATGATTTAGAATAAGCACGAGGGAATACCATGTATACATATTTATAGCGCATAGCAGCCCGCAAGAAAACTCTTTGATAAAAATAAAAATTGATTTCTTTTTTCCTTGTTTCATCTCCGCCAGTCTACAAAAAATCAATAAACATATCTGGATATTCTCTCCAAAATGCTATATACTATCTTGCTGCTGGTATGATAGCTCGAACTCTTTCTTCAGAAAGACCGATTTTTTTATTATTATTTGAAAGGTTTAATAAATCTACTAATGCCATTAATTAAACCCCCTTCAATATATCATTTAACATCTCTTCATCTTTATCTCTATCAGATTCTTTCATGTCTTCATACTCTTGATAATCTTCTTCTGTTAACTCTGGATGCTCATAGTTAAATAAATCTTCATCTTCATCACTATCTTCTACATCAATATTCGCTTCACGTTCTTTATCTTTAACAATCTCTCTAAGAGAAGCTTCAATCATATTACCTAAATTCATTTCCTCTGTAACCAAAGTATGAGTGTATTGCTATAAATCCTAAAGAGTTCTATCCACTTTATCTTGTGGGCCATCAGTATAATATCTAGGTATAAAGCCCTCTCGCTCACAAAGCGCAACTAATTCACCAATAGAATCAACAAATTCTCCAGACTCACCTTTATTCTGCGCAGCAGTAAATTTTCCGCTCTTCATTAGCGAATCATATGCTTTCTGCATCTTCTAGAAACCATCAATATCTCCAGCATCAATAAGCTAATTAGCTTTTAAACTAGCTTTACAAACCATAATAAGGGTATCTTTATGTCCAGCTCCTTGAATATCATATGAACTCATCATATCATTATAGAGCTATTCCATACGAACTCGCTCTTCCCAGCTATATCCTCGACCCCATTTTAATCGAAGCATTAACTTATCTTCTTCGGTTAATTGGTCGCTAAATTCATCTTCTTCGTTTTCTGGATCATAATATTCTGGAGAGCCAACTGGAGCTTGTATTTCCTGCAGCTCTTTTGGTTTAGGCGGTGTTCTATCAATAGAAAGCTGCTCCTAAATTTCATCATCCGTAAATCCTTGAGCTTTCATATTAGAAATTTTCCTCTAAGTAGATTCCTTTTCTAAGGCTTCTGTATCTGCCCAAGTGTATTTATTCCATTGTTTTAACTTCATCTTAGAGAGATAGCGACCAATAATAGTTAAACCAGTAACTTTCTTTGGGTCTTTACCATATTTCTCTAAGATACCATCCCACTCTTCTTTAATATATGGGACATCAATCTCCTATAAAATCCATTTATATGTCTCAGGGTCCCAGTTGTCTACGTGCATAGTAAGACATTTTTTACAAATATCCATCTTTCCATCAGGAGGATATTTTTCTATATTTTTTGACGTATAGAACTACGTATCATCCATAGTCTTACCGCATTTTTTGCAATAATGACTCATCTATAATCAACCTCTTTTCTTATTACGACAGCGCTTACAGATAGAATACAATCCGTCTTTGCTTGTCTTATTCTTTGAAAAAAATTGATTATGAGCTGGCTTTAATTGCCCACACTTAGAACATTTTTTCATAGGATAGCCTTTCTACTTATACTACCAACGTAAAAAATCTTCTTTAGCTTCCTCAGCAATTAACTTAGGAATTTTATTTCTCCATAAGCTAGAAATATATTCTACGCTATAGGTCTTGCCAAATTCTTCTTTTAAGATCTCTTGTATTTCATTATTCTGCTTCTTATCAATCTTTAATTCTACAATTCGTAAATAGATTGGAAAGTCTTCAAGGGCTTGATCACATATATCTTCAAATGATTGAATTAAATACCAAGTATCTCCTTCAAACTAATCATAACTATCTTCCTTTAATTTTGAATAATTGCATAAAATAGCAGAAACAACAACAGGATCCATTAATGAAATACCTTTAACTATAACTTCCTACCCATTTAGATAACTGTTATCATCAAGAGGAACATAAGTTTTAGTCGATCTAGTAAGTTTACACGGAATCATTGGTCTCTAGTATGCTTGCTTTATAATATACTAGTCTTTCCGCATTTCTATTAAAGCTTTTTTCATCATAAAAGCTTGTTTTGTCCCGGCAGCACGCTTTAAAGCGCCTTCCCAGGCATCAATGGCTTCTCTTAACTATTTTAATGGTGGAATTGTTTCTAAATCTTTTTTAGTAATAGAAATTTTGGGCTAAAATATAGTATTTTTATTTTCTGATATTAAACCATAAATGCCATCCTCGCCATTTTCCATCTATGAAGCAAGTCCTTCAAAAGAGCATTCACGTTTATTAACTGTAGCCATACGATTGTCGGTTAGTATTTTTTTCTCTTTCTTCTCTTGTTTTTCCATACACAGAACTAAATAATCTGCTAATATTTCTAAATAACTCGGACTAAGATCCGGATTTTCCGCGATTATTTTTTCGACGAGCGCCTTGCGCTCTTCGGGAGACTCAATAGTATAATCTAATTTTATCACA